>Ga0315914_1000838_pt1 | contig 42477 bp, 29 predicted proteins | sample MpolenodulesMG_FD_203920 | JGI IMG/M metagenome (GOLD analysis project Ga0315914, IMG submission 203920) | Medicago polymorpha root nodule microbial communities from Los Angeles, California, United States - elongated nodules | ecosystem: Host-associated > Plants > Roots > Nodule | place: USA... | reverse complement strand
TATGTAATTGTATCAAAGTATTAATAAAATGAGGTTTTATTATGTAATTGTTGAGAATTTATATTAGCATTTATATTATTAGCATTGATATTATTTATATTACCATTTGAATAATTATTTAATTTTGATTTTTTTTGCATATTATGTAGCGTGAGTTAACTCACGCTCCAGTATTTGTAAATTAACACTTGCGTGAGTTAACTCACTTAAATTATACACTAGCGTGACTTAAGTCACATAAGAGCATTTTAGACATTTACTTTGGAAACGAGCATAAACGTCTGGGTAAAGAGCAGAACTCTGGCTGTTTGCACTCTTCCAAGGCCAAGCCTAGTATCGTTCACAAAGCTATTTTGAATTTTAAATTAATAAAGTAAAGATTAATTTTACAACATAAAAAATTATTTGTCGTGGTTGAACTCAAAAACTATATAATCTTAACTTAAATTAGTTGAAGTACTCGGCTTTCATTTAATTTCAATCTTTTATTTATTTTTTATAAGGTTAATCTCTCGTTAAAAGTTTTATTTTGATCTCTTATAATTTATGTGACGAACAATTTGTTGTATATGTCATTCAAATGCTTATATGGCGGATAAGTGTGGCCATGACTAAGAGCATTGATGTGGCTTACAATAGTTTAAATTATGGTATCAAAACAGTTCTTCCTTTGAGATTTTTATTAGTCTTTTAGACATTCTTTTTTTTCTAAATCTTTGATAATAGTGATTACTACCTATCTTTGAAATTTAAGAAGTTATCATCATTTATATTTTGATTTCAATTTTGACTATTAATAACATCGACCAAGTATTTTTTTGTCAGAAAGTTGAAAAAAGGAGTACATTGTCAACTAAATAACGGAAAAAGACATACAAACAAAGACATAAAAGCTCAAAAACTTGGATTTGTTATCAAATGTGAAAGGGGACTGAAGTATGAGTTGACTAAGTCTGGCTCTCAGAGTTTCATTCCAAGTTGCACATGGAAATTAAAGAGAAGAGACAGAATTCCACCCACGCAGAAATAGCGTACTAATTCAGTCATACTGAAAAGTCAAAGGTATTATGCTATACTTTTTTTTAGGGAAGTATTATGCTAGACTTTTCTTCCCACATATATATGCATTCAATTAAAAAAAATTATCAACAGATATAGGCATTCAATTAATTAATTTAGTGAGTGTAACACCCATGACTGACGAGGACGGGGAGTGGTCGCCAGTGCACAAGGCACGACAATGAGCGGCTCCCGACAGCTTCTAGAGGAACCGAATCACATCAGAATAAGAGGGATCCGGAGGCCGTGTAGGTATGAGACTACATGGTTGAAGAAAGGCTTATAAGAATTGTTTGTACTACCTATATCAACAAGAGGCATCTTCTTTTTGGCAGCTCATTCCATAAGAACTCCACAGTTAAGCGTGCTTGACTTAAAGTAGTCTTAGGATGGGTGACCTACCGGAGTTTCCCGGTAAGCGTGCGAGTGAGGACAAAGCACACTAAAAAGACTCGTGTTGGTTTGTAGGGTCAGTCGGCAATGCTTAAAGTCGTCTGGGATGTTACAAATGGTATCCGAGCAGACCTCTCCCAGTACGGTGTGGTTCGGGGACGAACCAAGCGGAAGCTGGTGGACATGTAACACCCAAGGCTGACGAGGGCAGGGAGTGGTCGCCGGTGCACAAGGCACGACAATGAGCGGCTCCCGACAACTTCTAGAGGAACTGAGTCACATCGGAATGAGAGGGATCCGAGACCGTGTAGGTATGAGACTACATGGTTGAAGGAAGGCTTATAAGAATTGTTTGGTACTACCTATATCAACAAGATGCATCTTCTTTTTGGTAGCCCATTTTATAAGAACTCCACAGTTAAGCATGCTTGACTTAGAGTAGTTTTAAGATGGGTGACCTACTGAAGTTTCCTGATAAGCGTGCGAGTGAGGACAAAGCACACTAAAAAACTCGTGTTGGTTTGTAGAGTCAGTCGACAATGCTTAAAGTCGTCCGAGATGTTACAGTGTGAATGCGAGACAGATCAAGGTGCTCAGAGCTGACTGAATAATTCACTTCACTTTAATTAATTTAGGTAATGGATGAGCATGCTTGATATGTATGACCGTGATGCTGATTTTTAATGCTTGAAGCCGGTGGGTGTGTAACTGTGTATGTGAGAAAGCAGCTGGAATTAAAATGAATTAAAATTGCTAGCCAGATAGTTCTACCTTTATTATTTCGTCAAATTTCTTTTGTTGGAAGAAGTTGGATATATATATATATATATATATGAAAGTTGCCATCAACAACAAAAAATCATTGGAAAAAAAAGTAACTCAACCCCAAAGCAAATATATATTTAGTAAAAATAACATTATCAACTAGGTGGCAAAAAATAATATATAGGGAGAGTTAATTGTTACATGGACGATCAACATAATCATTCCCTTGTGGCAGGAGAGTAATAGAGGATATTTCTTGGAAGCCACCGGATATAGGATGGGTCTGTCCCAATACAGCGTGTCTAAAAGGGATCTATAGTCGGTTGTGGAGGAGTGTTGCAGGGTGACAATGTGGAGTGGATTTGTGGTTTCTCAAATGGATTGGGGAGTTGTGATGCATATGTAGCTGAGCTTTGGGGTGCGTTTGAAGGTTTAAAGTTGGTTAGAGCTCATGATTTTATTAGAGTAAAGCTTCAAATTGACTCTTGGGTAGTAGCCATTACTCTCTCTTCCTTGAAAGTGAGAACCACAACAGGTTGGAGTTTATTACAACATATCAGGCAATTGTTGGATGAATTGAGAGGTTTGGATTTATCATTCATACGGAGAAGCTAGTACTTGTGCCGATACGCTCGCAAATATAGCTTGTGATGAAGGTTTCACTTTGATATTATATGAGTATTGTTCTGCTCATATTAGTTTGTTATTTTAGCTAATATAGTTGGTGATTCTACTCACGTCTTGTTAAACAATAGTTCTATTCTTTGTTGGGCTTAGGCCATCTTATTAACCAAAAAATATATATAACTAGGTTTATGGAATTAAATTAGTAAAATAATTCCTATATACATGGTCGTCTTATGATGCTCTAATAATAAAAAGAAGCATAAAAAGACTCAATATAATCACATTTTTATTTAAATTGTAAATAATATGAAATATCTGTAAATAACAGAAAAAAAGAAAATCATACTCAAATCAATAACATATATACATTAGGTATTCAAATTCTAATCAAATTGCCCTTTTCTTTTTAACAAGATTTTAATACCGACTGTCTATGATATCATTCAAGTTTTTTTAATTATTATTTCAATACCATGTTTTGTTGATTCCTCGAAAGATACTTGGATTTGGAGTGCTAGTCAGAGTGGTCCATATACAGTGTAAAATGGTTATATTTGGCCTTTATCACAACATCACAAAGAAATTTCTCCAGAATCTTGGACGTGGATTTGGAAGTTACATCTCTCAGTTAATGTGGAATTTTTTTCATAGCGAACATGCCACAAGTCTCTCTTCAGTAGAAGTATCTTGTGTCATCAGGGAGTTCTTTTAACACCCACTTGCCCTTTATGCAATGAAGATGAAACCATTTTTTATTGTCTAATGACATGTCCACACTAAGTTGAAATCTAGACTGATTGTGGGTTTAGTGATGTTCAAACAATGTGTCACAAGGTTGGTCTAGACAATACTTCGAAGATCATAGCGACCTTAGCGGCTGAGGTGGATATCTTAGCTCCATTGTTAATGTGGGATATTTGGACCTCTCGCAGCAAATTTATTTTTGAGGAAATAACTCGTGTGAAATACCAGATCACAACATCTATCTTTACTTAGCTACATGTTTCCGAGCAGATGTTTGGAAGTCCAACCTTCCACTCCACTCGAACAACTTGTGAGGTCTGTTGGAGTAAAGGGGATGTGAGTGACACGATTCTCAATGTGGATGGAAGTGCTCTTACTAATCCCGAGTTTGGTGGCTTGGTGCGTAACCATGATGGAGCATTTCAATTTGGTTTTTATGGGATTATAGGTTTGTCTAATATTCTTCATGTGGAAATACAAGTGTTTTTAGCGGGCATCAAATTGTATTGAGGAAAATAATAATAATGTGTTTTTCAAATTCCTTGCATGTGGTTCGACTTGTAACACGAGGAACATATTATTTTCATCATTATTCAAATGGGCTAGAGATTATTAGAGGTTTCATGCAAAAAGATTGTACAATATCTCTTTATCGCACCTTTCGCGAAAGGAATGTTTGTGCAAACATGATAACAAAGTAGGGAGCTAGTAACGTAAGTCCTCTAATTGTGCTTCAGGAGGCTCCTTCTAATATTTCCCCAACTTTTCTAGTTGATGCTCATAGGATGTCCTTTATAACGATGTAACCTTTTTTTTCTTCTTCCCTTTTCTTATTTTTTTTCTTTTCCTTTTCACATGTATCCAAAAAAAATACAAGGTGATCATACGAGTGACTATGTAACAAGCAAAATACATAGATTATATTTTTTATATAAAATTAAATAGAAAACTGAGTTGTGAATTCAGACTCAAAACTCACACCAATAAACTTACATGTGTGGGACAAGTATCAATGACAACCAATAACCAAAATAACCACAAGCAATAACAACAATCTAGATCTAATTTAAAAACCACGTGCATAACAAAATCACCATCGAACCAAAGAATAAACAAGATAAAGAGAATAGAGAAAAAATAACAACACCAAAAAATGTTTACCCAGTTCAGTCCAACAATGATTTACTCTGGGGAGGGATTGAACTCTACAATCCACTATCAATGAGTTCTTTGCAAAGAGATACAAAATGGTTACAAGAAATTAACTTCAACAAGCTCTCCAAGAACAACCTAATTTCTACCCATTTCTCAATCTCTTCACATGAATAAGACACTCAATGATTTTCACTCACCAAAGGCATCTACAATTGTTTCCCAACTCTGGAATCTAACCCCCAAAAGAGAACCAACCCTTAGCCTTTGATTACATAAGGATCTTCTCTTTTGGTTTCCCAAGAATCACTCAAGTTGCTCACAAATGACTCTCCACTCATGTGCTTCCCAATCCCATGAATCTCTCCCCAAAAGGCACCAACCATTTTCCCAAGAGCCCCCTCTTTGGGTTCTCCAAGATTCACATCTTGAAACTTTGAACCTCACCCAAAGACCCTCAACCATTAGTATCTAAATACCTTAAAAGTTTTCTCCTTTGGTTTCCATGAGATTCACCAAGATTGCTCAACAAATGAGCCAAATGATGCTTATATGGTGTTAAGTTCCAGGCAAAATCGTGTCACGGTTAAGTTCGTACACGATACAATACTACAACCTTATCCAAAAAACATGTCACGATTTAGCTTCGAAAAACACACTAAGACACTGCCTCAAAAATCGTGTCACAGTGCCAAAATCATGTCACGATTTCAGACGTCCATCACACACTAATTTTGAGTCATTCATCAACAAAATGCATTTTCACAAGAAGCAACATTCTATCTAAGTTTTGTTGCTTGATAAACGAACAAATAAAAAAGAGTTTGAATCCTAATCACAATGTCTGACTTAGTAATTTTGACATTTTTATCTATTGAACTATAAATATTATTATTATGATATGACTTCTTTTTTGTTTGGAAAGAATTATGACAGAGCATTTGTAGACAAAATTTATAGTTTATTTTCAACCTCAAAAGATATATCAATATAATAAAATACCGTCAATAAAAAAAATCACTTTTCATAAAAAAAAAAAAAAATCACCTTAAAAATGAAAGGCTTAATTGCACTTTTGCCCCCTATCTTTTGCTAATTGTGCGATTTTACCATTTTATAATAAAATGGTAAATAAAATTGTTCTTATCTATATCCATTCTATAACAATATATTATTCTGAATTTTTCCTTCATTTAAACTATTTTATTTACCATTTTATCCTTTTTAAAATATTGTTTAAATTTTTAATTAAAAAAATAGTTAAATCGCATCAAGAGATGAACAACAAGAAATATTAGACACCATTAAAAGAGAGCTTGTTTTAATCTTATTTACCAACAATATTTGATATGCCCAATTCAATTTTTATTTTTTTTTGACATTGTACTTCAACTTTTTTTTTTTAGGGAACATTGTACTTCAACTTGGTTACCTTCTTTCAGTAACCAAAAAAATATATTAACTTTTTTCTCTCCTTTTTTGTTGTTATTTTTTTTTTCTTATTTCACTTGTAAGAAATTGTATATTCAAGTTTCTACATAATGTCCTCTCAAAATATACAAAATGTCTGATTACACTCTCCTATGTTTTTTTCCCCCTTACTTCAGAAAATCATAGTGATATAGTACCTAAGAATCACAGATACGGACACCGACACGGATAATAATTTGTGAAAATGATATAATTCAGTGTAATAATAGGTGTCGTGATGGTGTGCACACGTACACTAGGACACCTAATCCAAGGAGTGTTTGTGTTTCATAGTATAGTACCCAGTTTTGTTGCATGTATTCGACCAAAGTGCTCAATGCCTTCAGCTAAATTTGGTTTAGCTTTAAATTTTGTGAACTTTTGACATTGCCCGGTTATTCCATTTTGTCTTTCAATTTTGTTGTTGGTGAATGCTACCACGATTTGCTCCCCATGTTTTTTCCTTGCATTCCTCTTCCTTGCGTTTAATTACCCCAAACGATTCGTTAATCTTTGTAGATTTTCAACTAAGAAACTTGAACGAATAAGTTTCAAGTAGACACTTGTAAAAAAAATTGTACCCAAAAAAAGAAAAAACACTTGTGAAAAAAAAGTTTCAAGTAAACACAACTAAGCAACACAAAGACATATCAGTACCAGCTGCAATACCACCAATTTTAAAATGCTGCCAAACAACCATAAAGCCATGTTCAATTGCATTTGAAAGGAAACTCGTGACTAGCGTCAAACAAACTAGGGGAAGTAACTAAGAAGTAATTAAAATGATCTGAATAAAGAAATAAAATATCAATCCATAATCTATAAAACTAGAATCCTGCGGTTGTCTGAAACTGTGAGTACCTACATAACCAATAACTACGTCCCTAATGTTGCTCCTGCGTTAGAATCTCTCGCTGGAAAAACCAACATGCAACAGTAGCAATCAGTAGCGGTCAAATGATGGTGGACGAGCAGCCCTGCTTGGGCGGTCATAAGGACCAGGTCTACCCCTATAACTCCTTCCTTCGTCACGAGCTGGCATTCCGCTTCCATATCTATCAGCACCTCCACGCGCACCACCGTTTCGGTCATAGCCTCTTTCCTTCCCATAACCATTTTGAGGGTAGTCTGAGCCACTGCCATATCGATCACTTGCAGATCGATCTCCACTAGTTGTATACCTACACAATTTTCAGCAAAACAATGAAGAAACAAGTACATAGACCAGAAGGAATGACAAATGGAAACCAGGGGTTAATGATCCTTTTTTTCCATTCATGATAAATGAATAAATACTACTAAAAAGGGAAATAAGACCAGTGCCTAATCAAATCTTTATTCAATCACAGTCTTCACAGTTACCCACATTATCAATTAAACAAAATAAGAAAAATAACATTTTAAATGGAAATCATTCAACTTTTTTTAAAAGTCTAATAAATTTAATAACTATGCACTCCCAGTTTAAAAAATTTTAGATAAACCTTCAATCATTCGTTAATATCCATGTAAACAAGTTATAAACCAATAAATATAATTAGACATAAATGTATAATTATTATAATTGTTTTATACTCTAAATGTATAATTAATATAATTATTTTATAGCTATGGCAAAAGCACCAAGAGTGGTGTAATTCGGTAGCAACGATTAACTGTTTATACCTGTCACTAGCATAGCGATCACGGCCACTATACTTGTAGTCTCGGTTGTCTAAACGATCCCTATCCCCATAACGTCCTCCGTCATAACGATCATCAATGTATCGCTCACGTTCACCAAGGCGATCCCCTCCAAACCTAGGACGTGAAGAAAATGAACCACCACCCCGACCACGACCACCATCACCTCCTGCCAAAGGACAATCTCGGGCCCAGTGCCCTGGACGCCCACATTTGAAACAGTCATCCTGTCCTACCCTATCTCCAGCCCCATAGCTTCCCCTACCACCAGAAGAAAAACCACCTCTGTAACGTTGGTCTGCATCATCAGCCCCCATCCTGGGCTGTGCCTTGTTGACTGAGATGATGCGATCACCAATTTCCCGTCCATCCATTTCTTTGATTGCATCCTCCATTCCCCGACGGTCTGAAAATGTAATAAACCCAAATCCACGTGGACGTCCTGTATCCCTTTCCATCATGATCTACAGGAAGAACATTTGAAACTTATTCCGGATAATGGAAATATGAATAATTAATGTCAACAATTTTTACCGGCATTTATGATTATGAAAAAAATATCAATGTTGCTTTTGATGCAAACGGCCGTTGAGAGGCCATTATCGTAAGTTGTAACTATTGCAAAACAAGACTAATTGTATTGAACATATAAAACATGTTTAATAGAACAATTAGCTAAACCAGTCAGAGTTAATAAGAAATGTCAAGCTACTCAGTAATTATGCAAAGTGCCATACATATGAAGCTATTCTCATAAAAAAACTAAATTCTTCACAAAACCAGTAAAATAGAACCACATCATACAAACAAGATGGGGGTACAATGGTGAAAACAAGACACCAGATAAGATCATACAAACAAGATGGATAAAATGGTGAAAAAACAAGACAACATATAAGTAGAAGGTAGGACAAGGTAGTTCACGTCACAAAAGAGCAAAAAATAAAAAAAAAATCATCTTCAAAGATCGATTTCATTATCAGTTCTTTACAGAAGTTTTCTCTGTTCAAATACCAGCTCTTTTCCCCCATCCCCATCAATTATAGATACAACTTCAGTTACCAAGGAGAACCAGTTCCTAAATATACATATAATTTTCTCAGACACTGACAGATTTAATGTCAACTAAGCATAGCTTAAATTAGCCACTAAAATAGCAATGCAATTGCTGCAAAATTACTCAAAATTTCTATAGGTCCAAAGAATGACGCTTACATAAACAAGCATAAAAAAAATACCGGGACATTAAATTTATAAACAAAAATTTGCAAATTGTGACCATAGAAACTTGTGCATTGAATAAGGAGTTTCAGAATTTTATTTACGTGAAACATGCAAACAGCATTCACTATAAAGCAAATTTATAACCAGACAACTTACTTCTGTGTTCTGATGACAAAGCACCAGAATGGTTTTCATACAGCTAAATATTCAGACGAATCCCAAGCCCATATTTGACAACAATTATCTCTTACAAAAATCATTTCCACAATCTGAGCAAGAATTTCAACTTGTTCCATTCTGGTTCATGCTTCATGATATAAATTTAAACAATCTAATCCAACAAATATAATCTTAGCATCTGACTTACTTGATTAAAAAGCACTGTATTATGTCGAATACCGCTATTTTCTCAACCAGTAGAACTAACATTAAACCAAATTGGAGCCACAAATGAACAGCATATAAGGAAAAAACCAAGTATTGATTTCACTTCCGCAGTCGCCAAACCACCATGTTGCAGCTCCAATTTTATGACAAGTATCACAGAGGACAGCTCTTCAAAACAAAATATATCTACCAACGTTTTTTTATCTCGAAATTCTCAAAGACAACACGCAAGTTACAGGCATGGTTCCCATTGCATTGACATTGTTCCTCGTGGAGATCATGCTTTCACTTCTTACGCACACCAGCACCTTCTGTGAGTATTCTCCATCCCAGGTGCAAATTATAATCAATCTTAGGCAGCAATATGCTCGTCATATGCAAGACAAATGCATAATATTGATTATACTGCAATTATATGCCTAGCATTTCATGTAATTCTCCCACCCCTTAACTGACTTGGTGAACACCTCGACATTTTAGCAGAAAATAATTCTCGTGCAGATATGGATTCTTTATATAGAACTACACTGACAAAAGCAAAACCATTCAAAACTAATGCAAAACTTTCCAACTAATCAATTCTATTCTGATGTAAAAAGTGGTAAGTAATTCAAAAAAAAATCATTCGGCCTTCAAAATTAGCTATAATAGGTAGACCAACTGGTGAGATACAGTATCTCAGAATGAAGAGAGGAACCCACTATCTGAGCAGCAATTGCCTATGATCCCAATGCTTTGGATTTGAAAACTTTAAGCTCGGCAGCACTAGAGTACTCACAGGACCTGTCAGTGGTGTATGGTGGTTGGTCATACACACCTGCTATGGGTTGCAGAAAGTACATAAAAGGCGGAAGCAAAGGCAGCATACGGGACAGTAGCCATTAATACCCATCTGCTATGGGTATAACTCGTTATAATTCACTACAATTATATGATCTAGAACCAGAAGCAAAACAAGGAATGTCCAGCACAAGAAGTTTTTCACGCATCCCACTAGTAGTCATCAGTATCATCGTCGCATAACAGATTTACTACTAGAAGAGGAAGGAAGCGGATGAACAGACATGGCACATATTTGTTCATTTCAACAAACAAATACAGGAAAGCATACTTCAATATGGCATCAACATTGTCCAGATTTCAACCCAATCTTACTGCCAAATATTCCTTCCAAATTATATAAAAATTATTACTAATGAACCTTGTCTCTCGGAACAATAGCAAACAGATTAGACTGATATTCCCTTGGCTACTTTCATATCACCGAATTCAACATATCTCAACCATACTAATCTCCAGCTTGAGCTCTACCTTTACCACAAACTACTATTTTATCAGAAAATTGAAAACGAGCTTCAAACATGAAGAAATCACTCTGCTAAAACATCACTCAAAAAACCCACCTACCACATCTCAAAGATCAAAAGGTTCACAACAGCATTCCAGAAAAACAAAGAAAAAAATTAGTGAAGAATCCAAACATAATAAATTCTTCAATTAGTAAACAAACACACTCAAAAAATAGAGTGCATCCTAACCAAAACTCGCAACTTCCCTAACATAAACAACTGATAGACCTTAAAGTCTTAAGAAAAGGTCCATGACCGCGATCTAGGTCACGAAATCGTGGTGATTTTTGTCTCCACGATCGTGATAAAAGCTCAGTTTGACCCCAATTCAACGCAATGTCAAGAATCAAAATCATGCCAAAAACTATAATAATTATGAAGATTAATTCTTCAATAAAAATATAATAAACAAAGCTGGATTACATGAAAACTTCAAAAATGGAATAAAAAAATTCAACTTTAAATTTCTAAAATTAAAATAAACTTCAAATCTAACACCGACCCATTCAGGAAAATAAAATTCTTCCTGTGACAACAATTACTACAACTAAAAAAACAAAAATTGAAAAAAAAAAATGGTATATTTTGCTGAGAATTGAAACAAAATAAATGGTTGGAAGATTAAGAGGTACCTGGCATTCGAGAATTTTGCCGTAACGATCAAAAGCATGTTCAAGTTGACGTTCCGTAACATCCCAACCCAAACCACCAACAAATATTCGATTTTCTTCTTTTCCAGACATTGCTTCCAATTTCGCAAATCCTGAAACCAAAGTTTTGGGTATGAATCAAGAATTGAAGAAAGAAATGTTGTAGAATTTGAAAATGAAGAAGAAACTTACAAAAAAGAGTAATTTTGGAAATTTAGGGTTTTGAAGGAAACCCTTGAGGTTGAAGGTTGGAACAGTGTCAAGATTCCAAAACAAACGCTTCTGTTAGTATTTCTGACTGACGTTACTTGTCGTCCTTTTTAATGTTTAAAAAAAATAAAATCATGACGTAACATAAGTTTGTTTCTATTTTTTTTAAGCTTATTTAATCACTCATCCGTTAACTTAATTAATTGTCTCAATTTATGCCCTTTTGGATTAGCTTATTTTGAGTTTACGTGGACTTATCTACTTCCATAAACTTTTTCAAAGGTGTTTGGATAAATAAATAAAAATAGTTTATCATAGTTTCATAAGCTGCTTATGCCATATTTTAATAAGCCTAAATTTTCAGCTTACCCTCTGACTTAACAAGGAGCTTATGAATTTATGTAACCTCCTTCGATTCTCTCAGGATCCACTTTTTCAAAACATATATTTTAATTATAATGTTAGTTATCATTGGCGGTTCATGAGTAACAAAATTGTTATATACTTATCTTACTAAATTAACACACGTTTAACAAAGTTTTTTTTTTAAGGAAGATTTTTATTATTTTTTTGTTACGTAACAAAATGAAAATGAATATTAATATTTTTTTGTTGTGTAACTATATACTTATCTAATGCTAATTTTGTCTTATATGAATATTGATATTTTTTTTAAGGATGAATATTGATTATACTATATATATAATTATAATTAATATATTATAATATTGTTTTTTACATCTTGATTAATTTCATCAAAAAAAAATCTTGATAATTGTGGTTCGATTCTTTGATTTTTTTGTTAAATTAAAAATATTTAAAATTTCGATAATTGCTTATGTAATGTCACATTCAAACACTTCAATTTATGTAAGTACCTTTTAGTGTACATATCCAAACATAAATAACTTATCAAGTATAAGAGCTTATGATGTAAACTCTAATGTTATAAGCCCTAATTCTATAAGCATCTATATAAGCTGTTTATCCAAACAGGACCTTAGTCATCTAACTATAATTTGTACCAATTTGGTCCTATATGTATTGCTCTGTTATTAGTTTTAGTCCTTTCTGTTACTTTCTCATAAAGAACGATAACTTATGTATCAATTCAGTCCCCTATGTTTTGCTTCGTTACTGGTTTTAGTCTTTTTTGTTAACGTTTTTTTTAGAGAAACTAACAAAAAGGACTAAAACTAGTAACAGAGCAAAACATAGGGGACCAAATTGGTACAAATTATAGTTAGGGGATCAAATTAAGACAATCAATTAAGTTAAGAGACCGAGTGATTGAACAAGCCTTTTTTTATTAAAAGAAAATAAAGGAAAAGAAAAACAAACTAAGAAAACCTAAAAAATACATACATTTCTATTAAGAAAGTAATTAGATTATTAAATTATTTTATTTACTTATTAGAACAAGAACAAAATTATTCCAGTTGGTAAGATTTAACTTACAATATCCATATTTGAATTAACATTTTTATTTAAATTAGAGCTCAGAAGCTTACAAATTTTAAATTAGAACACAGAACCTTACAAATTATGTGTGTAAATTTTAAATGATGTTTGTCGATTCGTCTACGAGTATAAAAGGAGTATGTTTAATATAAATGTACATTTGACTACTTGAGTTTGAGTATGATATTTTCATATAAAAAGTAAGTCTTGACTAAATAACTCATAATAACGGAATAATTAATTTGTTTTTGGTATAAAAAATTTAGAGACTAGTTTGAATATTATTTTTTGTTGGAGACTAAATTGAGCAACAACAAAACTATTAGAGATCAAATTGTGTAATTTACTCAAAGAATAATGAACACAACATTTTATTTTCTTTAGAATAAAATTAAAGAAAAATTAAAGAAGCAACTTTTTATTACACAAGAACAATAAGATGATTGGTAAGAGAGATCTCTCTCTTTGACTAGAGGCTATAGATTTGAATTCAATCTTGAGATAGAATGAGAGATTAGGCTATATAATTGCGTAAAAGATATTTGAATACGCCAAAAAATAAATAACAACCGTTTTCCACTCTCAAAGTCACTTTAAAATTATACATCCAAAAACAACAAATCTTCTACCCAATAAAAAATTATTTTAAACAAAAACACTTTTTTTCTCTTCTTTCTTCTGATCATGTGTAACGTTTTAGAAGTGTGGTGGGTGGGTGAAATTTTTAATCACACTATAGGTTAGGAGTACTTTTATCTCTTAAATAAATTGAGACAATAAACATCGCTAGAAGTTAGCAAAAAATTTGTGCAGGGACCAACTACAAATAAAAAAAAAAAATTAAATTATAAAATATTTTTTTAGTCTTATAAATTATAATTTTTTAAGTTTAGCACTTAAACAAAATTTATTCAATTTTTGTTTTCATTTTTTAAATTTTTACAAAAAAATTGTTTTTAGTCTTGGATTTAATCTCTATAACAAAAATTAAGGACTAAAATAAAACAAAATATTAGGAAATTAACTTAAAAATCGCAAGTGTTGTAGAATATAAAAACAAAATAATATGAAAATTAGCCAATACATAAAAATTAACTTAGAGCAGCAAAAAATGATAAAAATTGACAATAGCTATTTAAAAAAGTTGGACAAAATGTGTTTCAAGAAACCAATTTTATCCATAATTGATTGTTTACAAAATAGAATAATAATGTCTTCTCCAATGTCAACAATTAGATTATTTGCAAGAAACTCATTGCCCATTTAATATGTTTATGACTATTGTCTTGATAATATTAATTGTTAAAAAAAATTTCTCTATAGTTGTTATTGCGACTGAAAATATCAAACCATTACAAATAAATCTATCAACCATTTAGTAATTTTTTACTTTCTTATTTATGTTCATTTTCAACACTGAACTTGTTTGGGGTAGTTCAATGTTTATTATTTGAGGTAGCAAGATATAAATACATACCATCTAATTCAAGAATAATATATTTTTTGGGTAGCCAAGGCTACCCCTTGTATATGAAGGGTTACGCCCCTAATTGGTAGGTTTTATCTCAATTGATAATGTTAGTATTAGACCGAAACATTTTTATTTGTGTTCAAAATTTGGAACCTCACAGTTGCATATGAATTTCAAGCAATTTATCACTATATTTATATGAAAAAAACAATATTTAATATTTTTTAAAGTGTTAGTTAATTTTTTGGGTTACCATAATATTGTTACGAAGTTTCACCCTCACTTAGTTAAAGATTTAACCCAATCGAATGAATTAGTAATTGAACCCAAAAATTATTTAGATAAGAGAGAATGAAGGTTATGAACAAAGACACCAAAGCCATTCAAATGAAACCCTGAAAACTCTAATTGAATGAATAATACATGATGCACACTCTTATTATTTCACAAACTAGTATCTATTTATATGTTAAATTACACCGGATGTCCTTTTGAGTTACTTAATTATAACAAGTTGATCTTTTAATGCTTTTTCGCATCACTTACGTCCTTTAACTTGTTTAATTGTAACAAGTTAGTCTTCCAAGTATTTTTCGTACCACTTAGGTCGTTTAAGTTATTTGATTGTGACTTTTAAACGCCAAATAACTTAAAGGAGTTAAAGCCTTATTTATACTATAATTGTTAGTTAACTTTCTAACGAACACTAGTTTACACATTAGCAAGCTAGACTATCTCTTAACAGAGTATTTGTATTACTTCTAACACCTTCATATGCGTTACACAATTCCAAAATTCCCTTTTCCATTGGATTAATGATGATTGGAAATCATTTTGCTTCCTATGAAAAATTTGACACAAAAGGACAGGATATTTTCTCAACTTCAACAATTAGCATATGTATCTTCATGTTTGTGTCTTTTAGTCTTTTCTATACGCAAGACTTTAAGAGGAGTGTTATTCAGATACAAAACATATCAAGACCATATGTCGACATCGTATGAAATACATCCAAAAACAAAATTTTTACTCTGATATGGTGTTAATGTCGACTTTTGTGTCAACTAAATATTTCTCATTTTTTAATGATTATGCCAGCTTATGAATCAACATTTAATATGTTTATAAAAAATGGAACTACATTTCAGGAGTGAAATCATTATACTTTCTTTGGATGAGCATATAAATAAATCATTTACATTTTTACATCATTTGCATGACTGTACATGCTATTGCATAATGCATACACATACATTTACAAACCAATGAAGGGAAATATGTTAGAATGGGAGAAAAATTTGAATGATTCTGGTAAAATAGGAAGCCCAGTGACAGTGGCACCATTGCCACCACCAGCATCAGCAGACTCTTGTGAGGTAAGAACTTCTTTTCTTGCGGGAAACAGAACTAGATATATAAAAATTCAAGACGAGAAACTTAATACTAATTAAATAAACATAAATGGGTTGTACCTCCAACGCACCAGTCTCTTCCAGAGATGGTTTTTGTTTTGGTTCATCATCCTCAATTTCAATATCCAGAGATCCATTTGATAGCTTCTTTGTCGAGGGGTCAAAGGATTCTAGGACAATAATCATTCTTACTGCCTTTACCAGTCGTGCTATGGTATTGGACTGCAAGGAAAAAAAATTACTATAAGGAAAAAGGAGACCACATCGAAGCAATGGCTGAAAGAGGTAGCAATAGCAAAAGGGCACCTAACTGGTGGAATTTCGCCACACCATTGATCCGTGGATTCTGTCATAATTCAGAACTGGATGCAAGAATTGCATCAGCAGTTCCATTGTCATCAGCTACTTCTATTAAATCGTCAAACCTCGTCACTTTTGATACTTGTAGTTGTACTAGATCGGCTTCAATAATCTAAATTCCTCCAGACTCAGGACCTGATTGAAAAGATATATTCTGCCTTCTCTAAGAGACACATTTTTATCATAATGGCTTATGACTACTTCACTAAATAGGTAGAGGCTCAGCCGATGATAAATGTGGGGCAGGATGACATTACCAACTTCATACAATATCGAATCATCTACAAGTTTAGTCTCCCTGAAACTATTACAACTAATCAGGGGACAGCGTTCACTGATGACATGGTGGTGGCCTCATGCTAAGGTTTGAAATAAAATCAATACACTCCTCTTCATACTATGTTGAAGCTAATGGGCAAGTTGAGGTCACCAATTGTATCATTGATGTTATCAAAAAGAACATCGAGGAGAAGCCGAGAAAATGACATGAAACCTTAAAGAGAGTATTAAATGCAATAAGGAGCTCCACAACAACTACAACATCTCACTCCATATCGGCTCATCTATTGTCAAGATGCAGTGCTAGCTTTGGAAATTAATGTAGCTTCACTTAGAGTTGCCAAGAAGAATCAATCAACATTGATGAGTATCAGCAAGCTATGTTAATGGAGTTGGACTCTTTGGATGAACATTAGTTGATGGCCTTAACCAAAATTGAGAGTTTAAAACAAAATGGCTAAAGCCTGTAACAAATGGGTCAAACTTAAAGCAGTCATTGACGACGGATTAGTTTTGAAAACTATTTTTACCAATAGGGATTAAAGATCTTAAACTTGGGAAATGGTTGCCAAACTAGTAAGGCTTTTAGCGGAGGAGTCTATCTGCTACTTAATATGGAATGCGAGAAATTAAACAGAAGCATAAGTGGAAAACATTTGAAAAAGTATTGAAGAACAAAGTGAAAATTCCATTGATGTTTTGAATATTGATAGTCACAGGTCGACAATCTAGTGAATTTTTAAAAGCAAAAAATACATAAAGAAAACCTAAGAAGTTAGGCCTTAGTTTGCCTCCTTGCATGGTTCTACAACTTTTTGGTTGGGAGGAGGACTCATGGCAGTAGGAGCTTCTTCTTGCAGATTCTTTGGTTGTCACTACATTTTGAGGGGCTGCTGGTTGTTCAACCCCAACAATTCCTTGATCCTCAGTCCTAGGAGCTACCTTTGGCTCGGCTACACGAGGAGGAGGCGATGCGGCTGAAGGTATGTACGGAGGGTGGCACTCTAGCTTCCTCCAAGGACACTTTGAAATGTTGCCAGGTTTGTCTTTTGAGATTCAAACCTGTTTGGCTATTTTGAAAGTCCATTTGTAGTCTCTTATCTAACAAGGGCTTCAATTCACTGTCGATACGAGTCGAATCGGTGTATAGTTTGACCCTTTGACTGTTGGCTGACTTCAACTTCTCAGCTAACTGTGAAGCTTCTGGTGTTAGCTCCATTATTTCCTTTTTGATGCGCTTCTGCTCTGCCTTTAGGAAGACCATTCTTTCTTCGATCTCCTTTTGTCTTTGAAGAGTCGCTTTTCTTTCCTCCTCAAGCTCCGAATATGCTTTTTTGAAGACTGACTTGCTCGACTGCAACGTCTCCATCTTCTTGAGACTAAGAGCAGCGTGTGCGTACTGGTCCTGCAAACCAAGATAATCCCTTGAGATATCATTCAACTGAAGGGCTATCTTGTTGAGAGGAAGGTACTCCATTGGCTGATCCCAACCGAAACAACATTGTTCGCAGAGTATCAACGTCTTCGGTCTTGGAGGGAATTTCTTTTTGCAGTGCTGCAGCTACCGTGTCTAGATCTTCTTGAGTAGATAGGGAGACTGTGGAAGGAAAATCAGCATCAGAGAAATATTTGCTCAGTTCCTCTTCAGAAATCTTCGGTGGAGATGATGGCTGAGCTGCTGAGGGAGTGGATTGCCTTGGAGGCACTTGAACCTGAAATGACGAACCTTTCTCTTGGAATCCAGGTGATTCAGATAATTGCGGGAAGTTTGAGCCACTGCCAAATCGATCACTTGCAATTTGATCTCCACTAGTTGGATACCTGCACAGTTTTCAGCAAAGCAGTGAAGTAACAAACAAACACATAGAACAAAAGGAATGACAAATGGAAACTAGAGAGGTTATTGATCTTTTTCATTCATGATAAATCAATAAATACTACTCCCTCCGTTTCAAAATGAGTGTCGCTTTAGCCAATTGCACACAGATTAAGGAATGGAATGAAATAATCATTAGACATAACACTTTTACTAAACTGCCCTTACTTTATAAGAAAAAGACAAATTAAAGTTGCATTGAAAATTGCGTGAGAGAAAAGTTGGAGTATTTGTTGAGGGTAAAGTTGGAAGAAAAAAATTAAAGTTGTATTGGAAATGTAAAGTGACATTCATTTTAAAACAATTTTTTTTGGCTAAAGTGACACTCATTTTGAAACGGAGGGAGTACTAAAAAGAGGAATAAGACCAATGCCAAATCGAATCTTTATTCAACCACAACCTTCACAATTGCCCACATTACCAATCAAACAAAATAAGAAAAATAACATTTTAAATGGAAATTATTCAACTTATTTTAAAAGTCTAATAAATTTAATAACTATGCACTCATAGTTAAATAAGTTTTACATACACATTCAATCGTTTGTTATTATCTTGTCGGAGTGTAAACAAGTTTTAAAACAATATATATAATTAGATATTCGTGTAAAACTTATGCTCTAAAAGTATAATTTTTAAATTAAATTACTGTTTTAAAGCTATGGCAAACGCACCAAGCGTGGTAATTCGGTAACAACAATTAACTGTTTATACCTGTCACCAGCATAGCGATCCCGGCCACTATATTTGTAGTCTCGGTTGCCTAAACAGTCCCTATCCTCATAACGTCCTCCACCATGACGATCATCAAGGTATCGCTCATGTTCACCAAGGAGATCCCGTGCCCACCAGCACCTCCAAACCTAGGAGGTGAAGAAGATGAACCACTACCCCGACCACGGCCACCATCATCTCCTGAGAAAGGACATTCTCGGGCCCAGTGCCCTGGACGCCCACAGCTGAAACAGTCACCGGCCACGCCCTACCCTATCTCCAGCCCCATCATCATCTCTTGGGAGAGGACATTCTCGGGCCCAGTGCCCTGGACGGCCACATCTGAAACAGTCATTGTGACCCACCCCATGTCCAGCCACATCATCACCTCTTGTGAAAGTACATTCTCGGGCCCAGTGCCCTGGACGCCCACATCTGAAACAGTCATCACGCCCTACCCTATCTCCAGCGTCACTATCATCTTCTGAGAAACGATAATCTCGGGCCCGATGCCCTGGATGCCCACATCTGAAACAGTCATTCTGCCTTGCCCTATCTTCATTGTGATGTTGGTCAGCATCATCGCCCCCCATCCTGGCATGTGCCTTTTCGACAGAGAGGATGCGATCACAAATTTCCAGTCCATCCATGTGTTTGATTGCATCCTCCATTCCCTGACAATCTGCAAATATAATAAACCATAATCCACGCGAACGTCCAGTATCCCTTTCCATCACGATCTACAGGAAGAACACTTGAAAATTCATACCGAATAATAGCAATATGTACAATTAATGTCAACAATTTAATGGCATGTATAATAATGAAAACAATTATGAATGTCAATTTGATGCAAATGGTCATTGCACGGTCATTATTGTAAAACTTGCAAAACAAGATGAATTGTATCGAACATATAAAACATGTTTAATAGGACAATTAACTAAACCAATCAGAATAAAAAGGAAACTTCAAGTTACTCAAAGATTGATTTGATTACTAATTCCAAAGTATACTAATAAATTTCTCAGACATTGACAGGTTTAACCTCAACAAAGCATGGCTTAAATTAGGCACTAAAATAGTAATGCAATTGCTGCAAAACTACTCAAAATTTCTATCAACAAAAAATATAGAGATGGAAGAGAAAAGGGTACCTGGCATTCAAGAATTTTGCCGTAACACTCGAAGGCTTCTTCAAGTTCACGTTCCGTAACATCCCAACCCAATCCACCAACAAATATTCGATGCTCTTGTTTTCCAGACATTACTCCCAAACAGAAGCTGAATCCTGCAATCACCGTTTTTGTTTTGGTGACGAATTGTGAATCAAGGGAGATACTTACAAAAGAGTAACTGTGAAAATTTAAGGGTTTGAAGGAACGGAACCCAATGATCGTTTCCGAGAGTCGTACGGAAAAATTCAAAATAAGGAAGGAAAAAAAACACACTTAACCCTTCAAAAAAACACATTTAAAAATTTGTTTTAGCGCGACAAATGTGTTGGGTTGGTGATTTTGTTCCTCTGTTATACTATGAGTCAACAACAGTATCTCAAATATAATTATTATTTAAAAAAAACTAAAATGAATATATTAAAAAATATGTAATTATACAAATTTAAAAGTATGTAAAAAATTTAAAAGTTTAAATACAATTATACAAATTTTAATTTTACAAGGACTAAAACTATGTTTTGGTCCCTGTTTAATTATACTTAAACTTTTATATTTTTAAATGATTTTTAATAGACATGTTAAGAACATTGTAATAATCTCTTTTATAAAAAATTAGATTTTTTTAACATGTAATGAATTAAATATAATTTTTTTTAAACACTAAAAATTCAAGATAAAACTAACGAAAATTTAGACCTAAAAATAAAATTTTGAATTAACTTATTGTGGAGGAACGTTTTATAATGTTTTAAACAAATATGTAAACAAATTTTAATTTAACAGGGACTAAAACTACGTGCTGAAAAATTTTATAAGGACCAAAATCTGTCAAAATATTTTATGAGAACTAAAAACGAAATTCGGTATATTTATAAGGACTAAAAACTTAATTAACTCTAAAAATAATTTAACACAAACAACGAGTTTAATATGCGCTTCCTTTTGTCATGTAAGAAGCTATTATCATCAAACTAACACCACAAACCATAACACACACACACAAATATTCGAATGACAAAGACTCCAAGAGTTGTCCAATGACTCGAAGTTTGATTCATGTAACGTTTTTCTGCCTGCCTTGTAGTTCAAGTTCAATGTCTCTCAAAAGCAATCAATCTAAGCACAAAAAATTTAACACAAAAACACAATATATTTTCTCAACTTCATCTGTCTTTAGTCTTTTCTATACGTACAATTTTTAACGCTAATGCTAGCTTGGCTTTCGTTAATTACTAATATGAGTCAACAATATTTAATAAATTTATTAAAAATTAAAAATCGAACTACATTTCAGAAGTGAAAGTTTTGTATTTTCTGTGGATGAACAAAACACTATAAATAAATTATTTACAGTTTTACACCACATACATGACTGTACATGTTATTACATACATACATGTACAAACCAATGAAGGGAAATATGTTAGAATGGGAGAAAATTTTGAATCATTCTGGTAAAATAGGAAGCCTGGTGACAGTGGTAGCATTGCCACCACCATTACCAACAGACTTTTCTGAGGTAGAACTTCTTTTCTTGCGGGAAACAGAACTAGACTTGGAGGATCTTTTGGTACTTAGCCTCAAGGGAAGAATCTGCAACCTGGTGTTTTGATCCGTACCTGACTTTTCAGCAGCCAACTGATAGCTTTGCACAAGTTCAATCTGCCGGTCAATAATTTCAGAACGTCTTGGAAGAAGTTCCACAGCCTCTCCACCAGGAATCACTATGTACTCTATCGCTAGCCGAACCTCCTGTCGTATACGAATACAATAAAATTTATCATAATGTCGATGTTACATAGATAACACAATAATAAATAATCTAGGCAATGTAGACTTTTCCAATTCAAACACACTTGTTTAACACGAAAGCAATTTATCCGAAAAATAGCCCTCGAGTTAAAAAATCAGAAACTGAGATTATTGTTGAGAGTCCTAGACTAAATGTGATATGATCTTAAAAAATGTTTACAAGTGAGAGACATCCCTCAACTTACAATTTGGTTTAGAGAGGTTGGATAACTCAAATTTCACAAGTCGGTTTAGGGAGGTTAGATAATTCAAATTCTAAGATTAGAGTCTGCAAAAGATCTGTTGGGCCACCGGCCACGTGTTATCAGACCACTTGGGTGGTCTGTGTCAAAAAAATAGGTCACTTGGGTCACGCTCTATAATGTCAAGTCTTAGGTGTTAAGAGTGTGTGTTGAAAGTTACACATTAAATGTGGTATAGTATTAAAAAGTATCTATAAGTGAAAGACATTTTTTACTTTACAAGCCAATTTTGCAGGATAAGTTAGATTCAACCCAAATCTAAGAACTGCTAGTGGTAAACTAGAATACTTGTAAACAACACAAATGAGTATACACAAAAGGAATTCGATCAATAAATGCGCTAAAAAGAAAAGGCCAATCATTCTACAAGACCCAAACAACTAAGCACTTGAAGCAATTGCTAGACTTCTAGTACACAGCATAGATAAATATTTCGCACAGAAGATGGGACTTCAAGAAGAGAAATTAGATACTAATTGAGTGGACAGAAAAGGGCTGTACCTCCAAGGCGTCAATCTCTTCCAGCGATGGTTTGCGCTTTGGTTCGTCATCGTCAATTTCAATATCTGGAGAGTCATTTGATGGCTTCTTTGTCGTGGGGCCAAAGGGTTCTAGCCCGAGGATCATTTTTACTGCCTTTACCATTTTTGCCAAGGTATTGGACTGCAATGAAGGAACAAAAATTCATTATAAGTCAAAAGGAGACCACATTGAAGCAATTGCTGAAAAAGGTAGCAATAGCAAAAGGGCACCTTGAGAACAAATACAGGTAACTGGTGGAATTTCGCAACACCACGGATCCATGAATTCTGTCTTAACTCAGAACCGGATGCAAGAATTGCATCAGCAGTTCCAATGTCATCAGTTACTTCTATTAAATCTTCAAACCCCATCACTTTTGCTACTTGTACTAGATCAGCTTCAAGAATCTAAATTCATCCAACAAGAAAACAGTGCCCGTTATTAAGAAATAAAATAAGTTTTAAGAAATTTGTTCCTTCAATGGAACATGAAAATGAGACAGTTATCGAAGCTCCTGAATCCTGATAATATTCTCTACCAGCACATACAACAACAACAACCAAGCCTTATCCCACTAAGTGGGGTCGGCTATTCTCTACCAGCACATGCAAACCCTAAAATAATTTACCTTGCAGGTGTACACTTGCATTGGTGAACTCCTCTTGATCACAGATCCACTATTATCACTCCATTTCATGGATCGAGTGGGATAGTAGTATGTATCATCCTCGTCATACTCTCTGTCAGAACTTGTGATATTTGTGTTAGTTAAATTTAAATCCGATGTTTCTTCATGGCTTATTTCAGGTATTGGAGCATGCTTCACCAAATCATTGGAAAAATCATCCCAATGACGGACTTCAAATACTGGAGGTTTTCCTGTAGCAGAGAAGATTTTCTAGTTAAATTCTCATCCAAATAACTAAATAAATACTGCATGAGTCAGTTAGATATGAAGTAAGATATTCCATTATAGAAGATGAGGAATACCTGCCAAAATAGCATCCACAGTTGCATCTAACCTATGATGAACACGGCATTCAGTTTTGGATATCATCTCAACAGCGCACGTAAATGTAGGTGGCCCTTTCCTTTCAAGAATTGTCTTTTGCACTTTCCTTTTCCTGGCTTCCTCATCCCCGAGAGTTACACTCTATTCAAATAAATGATCAATAAACATCATTAATGTGGACACACACTAAACATATTTCATTAGGATATGCTACAAAATAATTAGATTGATTCAATCTTTAAAGAAGGATGGGGTCGGAATGGATGGATCTATTTAACTAACAATTCTTTATTATAAATCATAAACTTGAAGGAAAATAGATAAGAGTAGCTTTTGCACCTCTATACCACCAACAAGGATCTGAAGATAAGGATTCTTCATTATGCTTTCAATGGTTGTTCCATGTGCTGTTCCAACCAATTGAACTCCTCTTTGAGCAATGGTACTTGCTGCTAATGCTTCAAGTTCTGTTCCAATTTCATCAATTATAATGGTTTCAGGCATATGATTTTCAACTGCTTCAATCATAATCTGTACAAATTATAAACAAAACAAAACAGCACCACAGAAGATTAGATTGCAAATTATCAAAACAATTTCCATAAAGATGAAGCAGTCAATTAAGCCAAATGACTGAGATTAGTACTAACACTATGCTGCATATTCACATTTGGAACTTGCATCCTCCTCGCCCTGCCTATGCCTGCATGAGGAACATCTCCATCACCTCCAATTTCATTGGATGTATCCACTATCACTACGCGCTTCAGGAACTCGTCTGCCAGCATCCTAGCAGTCTCTCTGCACAATAAAGCTTCTTCAGACATTCAAACTAGATAAAATAAAAAGGAAACTGATAGGAAAAACATAAACATACACAGTCCAGTAGCATTTTCAAAGAAACAAACATGAAATAAAACAGAAAATGAAAACGAAAATCAGTTAAATAGTAAACCAGTTCCACGTATAGACATAGTAAAAAGCAAAATTAAAATGTTGACCTGATTAAGGTAGTTTTACCAACACCAGGAGGTCCAATGACCAATATAGAACCTCCTTCCTCAACCAGATCATGTATAATTTTAGCACTGCCACTCACCGCTCGACCAACACGACAAGTAAGGCCAATGATTTGCATCTGACGGTTCCGAATTGCACTTATACGATGCAATGAGCTATCAATACCAGATCGGTTGTCATCCGAAAACTCACCAACCTATGACATTAAACAAAACAACCATTATATCCATTACTCTTCAACAACAAAAAAAAGAACCTTTTCACATTTACTTAGTTATAGTCAATTAGCTTGCATTAGCACACACACTACAAAAACTCAGTTTGGTTAAAAGCAATAGTGGATAAGCTAGCTAGTAGCAGATGGTGGGAAAACTAATGAATTGAATGCAAAAGTATAAACTTTAATTAACCATGCATCATACGTAAAAGTGGGAAAAAAGACTAATTTAATCCAATTAATTAATTAATGTAAAGTAAATAAAGAACATTGGACCATACAAACTGAGTTTAATAATCACAAGTCAAAACAATTTCCAAATAAACAAGTCACTTGGCTAGCAAATTAAGTTAGAAATTAGAACAGATTAATTACTACTATTATTATGAATAAGTGGTTAATTAAATTGTTTATCAAAAAAATAGAGGTAGAGTAGTACCTTGGAAATGGCGTGGCGTAAATCATCATGGTTAATGGGTCGTTGAGAAATGACCCAATCACCAGAAGGGAATCTAGCAAGAGGTTTTCTACCTAAATCCATAACAACTTCAATGAGTCCACCAATCTCTTGGTGGCGATACAATTCCATCCTCATCTCCAATGGAAGAAGTTCCAGAAACATATCAAGCTCCGCTGTTGTTTCAGGTTGCGAATTTGACGGTGAGGATCCATTTTTTTTAATTGGGTATCGATCAGAGGGTCTTCGGATTTGAGGAGAAGCTGAAGAAGATGATTTGGAAGATTGAATCGCTTTATGAAGTCTTCTTGTTCTTGATGATGAACGATGAAATGAAGAAAACAATTTATTGTTAAGGTAAGTGTTGTTAAGGTTGTTGTTCCTTTGCCATGAAGTGCAGTGAAGATCAATTAACACAACATGCGAATTTATTGCTCTCATTCTCTATCTCTTCTTCCTATGTGTTAATGTTTTGTTATTTCTGTATGTATGTTTGAGTTTTTTGGACTAGTTATAACATAAAAAAATAAAATAAATAAATGATATAATAATGATGTAATAATTGAAGAATGGGAAAATGAAAATGAAGAGAAGAGGGAAGATTCTTTGGTATCTATTTTTGTGTTCTATGGGAAGAAAAAGGAAGGAAGCAACAAACATGAGAGTGAGATGAAAAGTAGTGAAAGGGGTTGAGGTTGGTATTATTGGTAAGAAGAATCAAACGAACAAGCTCTATTCACCACACAAAAGTATACATTTTGGCCAATGGTTTTCCGTCACGCAAAAATCTTCCTACCATCCACTTTTCTTTCTTTTTATTTTATTTTTATTACTATTTTCCTCTGATTTTTCGTTTTGGTCTATCACACTCACTAGTTAAAATACTTTTATCATTTACTTAACAACACTATTGACAAAGGCTATGGTGGGAGACCTCTTTAGGTCTCCTACCGTAGGAGACTTGAACTTTTTTTTTTTTTTTGTGTAAAATTGATATGAACCATTAGATATAGTTGAAAATTTGTGAATGGTTAGGATTTACAGGTCATATAACCCACTAAAATTGTATTATTTAAACATCTATAATCAATTAAGAAAAAGTGTTTTTGGCATATTCATTTAAAAAAAGTGTTTCTGGCATTGTTGATAAAATTGGACGAAAGTTTTTTGTTGTGTCCGTGAGTTATGGGTTGTTAATTTAGTAAATTAAGCATCTATTTAATGGTCAATTATTATTATTTATTTTTTAGAGATTTTTACAATATTCTACACATTTTTGCACAATATCGTTAAAAAGTACAAAAATTAATTTAAAAATAAGGATCAAAAGTAGTGATTGAAAATTTTTTAGAACTAAAAAGTAAAAGAAAATTTTAGTGGAGCAAAAACGAAAAGTTTATACATTTATAGAGACAAAAAACATATTTAATCATAAAAAATATTTTACTTATTATAATTATCTAGGTTAACTGACATATTTTCACAGTAATGTCACTTTTATTTTTTGTTTTAAAGTATCTCTCAATTATATACTACATGATTATTATGCAATTAAATATTATACTATTTTTTTTAAAACAAATATATAGTTAAATATAAAACTATTGGCCATTTATATATATAGACACGACACTACGTTACCCATTATCACTCCAAGTGGAACACACGGAATATAAGTTACGGAATATTTCCCTTCAATTAAATGAATAAATTAAGAGGTGTGTTATTTGAACAGTCATTTATGTGACAATTTTTTGAACAATCATAAATTTATAAAGAGAGAAAATAAAAACAAAATATGAATATGAGAGTGAAAATTGTAACAAATATCATTTCTTATAAATTAAATATAAGTTACCTCTAACAACATGTTACTAATATATATAAACATGTAAACAAGGGTGATTTTTTTTTAGAAAAAACAAGGGTGATTTAAGTAAAAAAAAAAAAGAGGCTTTAATACACTCTCTCCTACTGTAGGAGGCCTATCCCCTCTCCTACGGTAGACGGCGCCAACACTATTAGGTACATTATTAATAGTTTTTTGTTATATTTTTGGGCACATGTTTTTTTTACGCAAAAGTTAAGCGTGTGTTGATATATTAAAAATTGTGTCAATTATTTTTTAAAAGTTACAATCAATTGTTCACAATAAATATTTGCTATTTGTTGAATTTTTAACTTGTGTTTGAAAACACATGTTAGCAGACCCTTAAAATATTTGTAATATTTCTTTTTCTTTTTTTTAATAATATTTGTAATATTTCTTGGTGCGTTAAGGAATAAGACAATTATTTAGTGAACATTTTACGAATGTCTTTAAGAAGATTCAAATTCAATCTTTTAAAATTACAAAGTCAATTCTTAATACTAAGTTTATTTGAATCTCACATTTCCAAATCGTTGAATGTGTAAATGTATTTAGAATTAACACTGTGACATGAGTAAAAATTAAAACACCTCGACTCATTTAACCATATTATATTTCTTGTTAAAAACTTAATGAACATGAATGTAGGTATTGTTCCTTCGAAGGTATATCTCTTTTTAACAAAAATCGAAGGTATGTCTTTAAAATATGAATTTTATGCCGTTCAGACATACACACAATACATGCCGTCATCATAAAGCATGTCTTTAAAAAAATGTGGGAGTGTTGATAGTTGTATACGTCGATAATTAGAGAGTTAAAAAAAAAAAAAAAAAAACTCTCTAATTCAAACAGCAAAAAAATAATCACAAATATTAGAAAAGAGAAATGATATTTGTACAACCATTTTTATACAACTTTTGTATAACTTTCTCTCTCATACTTACATCATCTTTTTATTCTCTATTCTTTTTTCTCTTTCTATTGTTTTTGACCAATGAGAAGAGAGAACAAAATGTTGTACCAAAATAGTTGTTCAAATATCACTCCACGTTAAAAAATTCAAACATAGCTTTTGACTTTCTAACGATTGGTGTTGGTGTAGGGCCAAAACTAAAAAACAATTGGTGTAAACCAGTTTTGAATTTGCACAAGCAAGCTTCTTTGCACTAACTGTTTAGATACATTGAACAATAAGAATACGTGAGCTAACTCTTTTGCTTGACGGAAGATATCTAGTTATACAGTTTGTACTTTGTACTTGTAGGCATTAAATTAGTAGTATTATTATGATAAAATAAAAAATAAAAAATCTTTTGATAGAAAATATTAATATTAATTTATTGGACATTATTCATTATTTCATTTACTAGTGTCCAGTTGGATTTGCTGACCTAGATATACTTGTTTCTGAATTCTTTATTTTTGTGTGAACATGGGAAGGGAGCCCCTAATAATCTCTGAAAGTTTCTCAAAATTGAGTATTCTATTAGTCATCGGTGATTTTTTTCTCCCTAAGTTCAAATTATTTATGAAGTTAAATTACGGGGAAGTAATGAAGAAGTTGAAATGCAAAGTCCAATTTTAAATTCTGGGTAAAAAACTAAACAAAAGGTATGTCGTCACTACAAGAACTTCTAACTTTTAAGCCAGTAGGTTGATGCTTTTGAAAAGAGAAATTGGAAATGATAGTAGATGTATACAAGTTGTAGGGAGTATTGTGTACGAGGTAACCATAATTAAAAAACAGGAAAAAGTCATACAATAGAACTTGCTCGTTCAAATCTACGACAGGACCTGAGATTAGAGCGAGTGGATAGTGCAAATTATGGATAGATCAACTGTTCTACTAGTTGATTTTTTAAAATCAAAGCAAATTTATGAAACCAAATAGGTTTTCTAAGCTACTTGAGGGTAGGTGAAGTGGTGAACACTTGGATTTTGAGGAAGTCATAATTCAAATTATCAAGGTAATATAATTTTTCACACTAGCAAGAAACCATTCTAAACTAAAAATCCATCCGAGTCACCAACAAATTCTTTTGTGATCTCAGTGAAGTTACTAACAGCACTTAAGAGAGTTCTGTTCAACACAATCTAATTATTTCCCTTGTAAGGAAAAGATTATGGTATAAACCAAGTCTACCCAAATTAGGTTTGCATGAATCGTGGTGAGACATGTAATCTTATGGCTTCTGTCAATCTCACTTGCAGGACCTACTTGGTTTAACATTTTTTAATTCATTTTGAATTTCGCTAATATTTTCTATAAAATGCCACGCTACTTTTACTTTGCTTCTTCTCTAGTTAATAGTTTCCAAAATTTCCAGTATAAATCTTTAAAACAGGAAACAAGGTGACCAAACATGGCAATTTGTAGTTATTAGTAGAAAAGGGAGAAGACATTAGCAAAGTTTTCTCTAATCAAACAGATGCTTAAGTTGGGCTCCATTGAAGGAAAGGCATTTTTATGCAAGCAAGGGGTGGCTTGATGTTGGGGACATTGAGTGCATTTGTCCCCACTAAGATTTCCATAAATTGAACCCATTTGGGTTGGCCTGATGTTGGGACCTGGGAGTGTGCTCCTCCTTGAGGTCTCATGTTCGATTCTCTCCGATGCCAATTTAGGTGGGCTAGTTTAGCTTCTTCAAAAAAAAAAGATTTCCATAAATTGAATATCATATATACCATATAGAGGAGTTTAGTCCTCTAAAGTAACCAAAGTGTAAAATTTGAACATTAAAGTTGTTAATTTAACAAACTCATGATTTGTTATGATGTACCTACAATATCTACATTTGATTTGTTAACTAATGGTTTATATTGCTCACTTTACATTCTAAAGTGAACTTGGAAGTTGGATCCCATATAGGTATTGCAACCACAACTTACACTTTTTGGATCTGTCACAACATACAGGCATGGACGGAAATGTCACAGTGCAAGAGTATTGGGTCAACAGTCCTAAAATCAAGCATTCAAGCACAACCCATACAAACAAGCTTGGTTTTTCTCCCCTTCTACCTCACCCCAATCATGTTTTATTACTTCCTAACAACCCAGGCAGGGTCATTCTCGCAGTTACTAACTTAGAAACCATCCCAGGGGGGAAATTAATTAAAACAACTTGAAAATTAAAGATACTCTTCAAAATGATCATTTATTCCACCAGCAATAAGCATTAGAAATTCACACATGCATCAATAGATTGAGAGAGGAAGATAAAGAGGTTAAGTGTAGGCACATGGAAATGGATCCTTTTTATGCTAACTTTCACAACAAATTTCACACAACCCCTGTCAAGGGAAAATTCTCTTCAAAGACATTTACAAATTTGTGAAAATCTCCCGGAGAGAATCCATAACTGCAAGTACGTGTTGAAAAGGAATAATCTAATCAACTTCCTACATTAATTAAATTTGGGTCTGTTCTGTTCTACAATAGTATCTTTATTTTAAACCATAGACTCTTTAACAGGGTGAAAAGAATGAAAGCTTTGACCCAAGGTGGAAAGGCAGGCTCTTTTGGCAGCCAATCTCAACCACTGTAACAAGCATGTTTGCTAAACATATCTTGTCAAAGAAAAGCATGAGAATAATCACTAACCAATAGCATAGACTTCATCATTCGACTGAAGAAAGGAATGATTGGATACCAAAAACAATAAAAAGAATTCCACCTGAGAGTCCAACCTGCCAAATGTTGAATACAGCATTTAGATGACATACATACTTAGCTTAATCTTTACCGGTAGTGTGGTATATTAGAATTGCACACTACGACCTAGAAAGTGTTGCATCTTCATTATTCCATCAAGTTTTCCATTACTTCTTTTTCATTTACTTTCTGCTAGTTTAAACTAATTTTGAAATTACTTGAATTAAAAAAGGCAGAAAAAAAAGGTGACAAAAACATATGGACAACTTGTTGTAATGTAAATATAAAGAAACAAAAATATTACCACTTTTTCAGAAATCTGAGATGCTAAACTCTTCCCTCCGATAACTGCAGCAGAAGTACACAACGCTTGCCCCCTGTAATAAACAACTAATAATTACATTCCTCTTCTAAGAAATTTGTAGCACCTTAGGCATAGGACATATGTCAAATATTTAGGCCTTTAAACAAACACTACACTCTTTCACATTTGCAAGGTACACGAACATGTATGCATAATTCTAGCAAAAAATTAATGAAGAAACAAATGCAGGCAACCAAAGGAAAATAATCATAATCTTGAAGGAAATCAGTTTATTCTATAAAATGCAGACAAAAAGAAATCAATAGTCAAAACTTACAGAATCCCTCCAAGAACCACACCAAACGGGTTTTCATCTGCAGCTAAACCTATGGTAGCCAACTGAACAAAAAAAAAAGTTATGCTTAATAAGTAACGACTGATGAAACATGTGCTCCAATATATACAAGAAAATGAAGCATGTTTTCTAACTATCCTTACCTGGCTCTTGTCACCCCATTCACCAAAAAAAGTGATAGAAAATGCCTGCAAAATGGAAGTGAAAAGGAATCAAATTAGACATAGTTCTGAATTCAGTTAAATATTGCATGGAGATACTATTAATTTATTACCTGTAACAAGATGGGAGAGAAAAACTGAGATAAAAATGGCCGTTTATGTTTTTTTGTGGCATCATCAACCTGAATAATATGACAAATAATGTGTATTAGGTCTTAGAAAATGAATACAAAGCATATGATAATTCTGTTTTATACATTTTAATCAATTTATTCGAAATAAGTAGAAAATTCTTATTCAAGCTCATGAATCAGAAGTAGTGCAATTGAAGATTTTGGTATTAAAGCTTTCCTTGCAAGATTTGAAGTTCCTATTCAAAGTATGAATAAGTTAAAAGCAATTTATTCTAGCATAGATATTCAAGAAACTCACTCTTTGTTCTGTTGTAGTAGTTCTAAGGATTTTCAAAGATATCTTAACCATTTGGTAATCAATATCACACGAAGTAAACAAAATATTTTCTATGGAAATGTTTAATATGACCGCACATCGTCTTAAGGGACTGATATAAACTTTTTAATGCATGCTGAGATCAAAAGAGTGAAACATGGAGGCAAACAGAAAGAATGCAGCACAGATTTAATTAGACAGGTATTATTTTACCTTTTTGGTATCTTTTGTAGCTCCATTTTTAGCCTTCCAATCTTTGTCCTAATTACAATACAAGGGTGTTGTCAAGAAGATATAAATTGAATTAACATAAGAAACCAAATAATGTTGAAAAACCAACCAATTCAGCTTCAACTTCAGCCAACTCCTCTGATTCCCTGTCCATCAAATGAATTTATTACGAATGAGTACAAAAAACTCAACTCAGATGATAACTTGCGTTCATTAGAAATGTATAATCAGGTTGATATGAGGGATATTAAATCATCACCCTTCTCCAAATATAGCCTCTTTCAAGGACCAAAGTCCAAACCCGAAGAATAAGAACGTCGTAATGTGATGAGCCCAACTACGAGAGATCTGCATAATAGCACGAAAATCAATAAGGGAAGAAATCGAAGAAAAAGGATAATGCAGCCAAACAAGAGTTAGATAACGCCTATAATATATACTCATGCTGAATATCTTATCAAAATATATGCACAACACAAACAGTTTTAGTGCCACAAATCACGATAAGATAACAGCTTTGAACGATATAGGAGTAAACAAACAAGAATGATGATTCTGAAGTTAAACCGGCAAAAAAGAATGCTCACCAGATTTGGAGCAGCCCAACCAACAAGAACAGAGAGAATTGTCATCACCTGCAATTCAAAATTTTACAAGGAACTATGAGAATCAAAATAATAACCAAAATACGACTACTTTAAAAACAAAGATAACAAATCTGGAAAAGAAAGAAGAAGAAAAAAGAGAAAAAGATTCTTACTATCAAAGCTGCGAGGCAACCTGTTAAGACAAGGCGTCGTGGGTGTCGCATAGCCAGTATCTTGAAATAAGCATCAAATGATCAAACAGTCAATATTATTTAATTTTACTCTCAAGACAACAAAAACAAATTCAATTTCAGGAATTATGCAATGAAATAATAATAATAATAATAATAGACAACAATACACCTAATATTTGAAAATGAAACTGAATTCATGAAACAACTCTTGCAACAAAGATAGAGCCATGAAGTTTTACTAATAATGGATTGTAACTGAATAAAGTTTCTCATATTCATAATTAATAAATTAACTTGAACACTTATTCTCTATAAAAATATTTAAAAATAAAAAAAGTTGAATAGTTATTGAGTTCATTGGTGAAATTGAATGAAGTAAGTAAGAAACTAACCGCAGCTGCAAAAAAAGTCTTATCACCGATCTCAGAGAGAACGGTCATGGCGAGTGACTTTGTAAAACCCTAATCAAAATAAAAAAAAAAATGAAATTAGCGTTGACATAGAAACAGAAAATGAAAAATTGATAGGAGAAAAAACCTGAACAATTGAGCTCATATTTGCAGAGAGAGAGAGTTGTTGTTGTTTCTCTTCTTCTTCTTCTTCTTCTTCTTCTTCTTCTTCTATCTGCTTTGAGTGTGAATTGTTTACCAGTTAAGGGTTGAACGAACTAACACTGAATTGATATGATTATGATTTATGATTTATGACATTAGACACGATGCGCGCGTGTGTGATTCTTTTTTTCACTGTACCAGTAATTAAATATTAGTTGATCCGATCACTACCATTCAATTCCGTTTCACCGAATCTGAATAAATAATTAAATCAATTTAAGCATCAAACAAATATGTGCTTCTTTTTTATTTATTTACTTTTACGATCAAATTTTGGAAATACTTTTTCATTCTTTATTTTTTAAGGAAAAATACTTTTTGGAAATACTTTTTCTAACCAGCGAAGCTCTACCTTCTCTCTAAAAAAAATTCTACTTTATTCATGTGGTTTTAGTCATTCTTTTGACCTGAATCCCCCTGTGCATCTTTTTTCTTTCGATCTAAATAAGTGGTTTTCACATGTATTAAGATTTTTCTTTTGTGTTTTTTGTAATTTTGTCGTTTAAGTGTCGCGTTGTGTTGTCCGTCGTCTTGTGTGACGTTTGATTTCGTGTTTGTTACAGTGTTCGTTTGGTTCATATTGAAAGATCGACTTCGGTCAATTACAAATTAAATCAATGATTTGGACGTCAATGTTGCATACCAGAAGCATGGATATTTCAGTGACAAATATTAATGAATTAATATCGTCTTGTTTTTGTAAAAAAAAAAAAATATTATTATTTCACCAAAAAAACACTTTTAATTATTTAATACACTACAAGAATTTTGTGTTTCACATTATTAGCAGAATTAAACCCTCAGTAATGGAGAAAATCCCTCAGTAATACACATTACTGACGGATTGATGTCCCTCAGTAATACTGGCGTCAGTAATGTTACCGACGGAATTTTCCCTCAGTAATTTGAGATGGTTTTGACAGAGTATTACTGAGGGATTATTCCCTCGGTAATTACCGGCGGAACAATCCGTCAGTAATTACTGACGGAATAATCCCTCAGTAATGTTTTGTTAAAACCACCTTTACATTACTGAGGGAAAATTCTGTCAGTAATGATTATGCAGATTTGCATTATTGACGAAAATTTCTGCCAGTAATGTACTTTACACTTTTTTTAATTCTGTTCCCACTTTTTATTTTAATTAAAGTAATAAATTAAATAACACAAATAAATTAAGGAAATAAAATTTAAAAAGACACAAATTAATTAAACGACATATCATCATAATTTATAGAGTTTTCGTACAAAATCATAAATATTTCAATAATATTCATACAATCCAAAAAAACTAACAAAATAGACTATTTTTTTGTGTAAATCAACAAATTTATTAGATATCAATCCTGCACAAGACGTGCAAAAGCTAGCATCGAGAACAATACAAAAGCGCCGTCCATACGTGTAACGCCCAAGACCAAACAGAAAGCTAAGAACACAGCCAACGGGAGATCCCGTAGAAACTCCACACAACTAACACCATTACCTCTCAAAACAATCATCTAGGAACCAACTATTCATGTAACCATGGTTGCTGCACAAGGTAAATCTTACATTAGTAAACCATAGTTGCTGCACAGGGTAAATCTTACCAAATAAGAGTGTCATAGTATGCAGAAATTAAAGACTCGCAAACATCTGACACTATCAAGCATGAAATCTAACAGAAATGAGAGAAAATTGAGAGAATTGAGTGCCATTACGTAATTCTTAACATTATATTCTAGTATTTAATATAGTGAGTCTGTAGGTGCCTGTCAGAGCTTGCTGAATGATTTCTAAGTCCCTGTTAACAGTCGAACAACGATGCTTCTTGAATAATCAGATTTCAATGATGAATATATGAGCTTATCCTACACTCTTATTGGACTTAACATACACTAACAAACTGTTGTGTTTTATTGAATTTCACTAAATTAGGAAGTCAACTTACACACAATGCACACCTCCCTACAATGATATAAAATACAGGTCCTTGATACATTGAAAAACATTTGCACATACATGCATTGGCTACACATTCTAATGAAGAAAAGATGGAGCCACCTGAGCATTTGTATAGCAGTGAACATGTTTGGATCATATGTTCCAAACCAAATTTGATTGAGTCAGTCTACATCAAATAATTGCCTAATCGCATAACTTCCTTGTGTATTTAAAATACATGTAGAAAATTTAATTAACACTCTAGGATAAAAAAATGGTTTGTAATTTCTAATGTAATTTCAGACATGGACACACATAGAACACAATCCATATATATTCTAAATATTAAAAGGTGGGAAGAAAAACACATACAAAAATAAGGGAATATGACGATTATGAATTAATTAATCAATCATCTATGTAATGATATTGACAATGAGTTTATGAAATCAGCATCTGATTTTGTTGAAGTTCAAAAGTATAAATTTTGACAAAATTATCACAATTCTATCAAATTCATTGTGAATCAAAACACAGACAATAGCTCGGTTAATCCAAACATGAACATAGTAAGTATTTTACCTGAAGAGGAAGAAGATATGTCGGGAACTAAAAAGATAATTCTGAGCAGATATTGAATCATCGCACTCCAATTTAGCTTGTTCTTCAGCACTATTAACAAAATCACCACAATCATCCAAACACAGAATCCCTCTTAGCCTGGGAAAATAAATTCAACTCAGAAAATAAGAATATAAAATTAAGAAAACAAATTAATGCAATTGTTTGGTTAAGAATATGTTCGTACCTTTCGAACCAAAAAGGTCTTGTTGGCACTATGTGGCGGTGGGATTAACATCTCATTCCTACTTAATTCCGTCAATCTTCACTTCAAGGATGTGGCTAATTGTATGCCAACGCTCTCCTCCCTCATTTTCAATCAACTAAATCATATCCTTAAAGCACTTCAAATCTCACTCAACTAATTTAAACAAAATTTATGTGTTGTATATAACTTATGTGTTGTTAATCAAACATTATGTTTCAGTAGAACATGTTGTAGTATGTAGTTCTGTTAAATATTCAGGTGTGTTGTTTTAATCTCAAAATCACCATAGAAAATATCTACCCAGTTCTGTTGGAGACATTGCAGAACCATATTCATTTAATTGATTTAAAATTTACACGGAAGTTTGAACCATTTACTTGACCTGTAAAGATAACCTGAGTTTAATTATTAACAAAATATCAGAATAAAGTCATTGCTAAGTGGATCAAAAACAGAATGAATGAAATGGCTTGAATAAGTGAGTTTATTAATATAGTTCCAACTTCCATATATGCAGAAAACTAAACAAAATGAAAATTATAGATTTGTGTAACTAGGCACTTCTATGAAATGATTTATTTACATGTGGTTTTGAAGAATTCAGCATAAAACAAATTATAAAACAGGCTCAAAGCTTGATGTTTCACTCTTGACAAAGATGACGAAAACAATCAATTCTAAAACAATTTCCAATCCCGAGTTATAAAACCCTAACGAAATTCTAAAACCCTAAAAAAAATCCCAATTCTAAACCCTAAAACAAGCAATTGGAGAATGAATGAGAAATTAGAGAATCAGTTGGCTTACCTTGGCTTAAGGTGAGTGAGAACTGAGAGAGAGATACTGGGTTTGAAGAAGATAGTTGAAGTGGCGATTTGTTTGTGATGAGGAGAAGTGCTAATCGTTTGTGAGGAAGAGAAGAGAAAACGTGTTATGCTTCACACTACTTATAGAGTTAGTGACAGATATTGTGAATTACTGGCGGATTATTTAATTTATCATAACATTACTGACAAATTTATATCCGTCGGTAAAGCAATGACATGTGCTTTTTCATTACTGACAGAAAATTTCCGCCAATAAACATTGGCAGATTCATTAATGACATTACCGACGGATTTATCCCTCGGTAATGTAACTCACATAATTATCGAGGGTTTTTTCTGTCAGTAACGTTATTGAGGGTTTTTTTTGATACCGAAGGGTTATTTCGTCAGTAATTACTAAGGGTATAAATCCCTCAGTAATGCAATTTGAATTGGTTAGTAAATTGAGGAATTCTTGTAGTGATAATAAATGATGAGTTATTCATCCTTATATATAGATTAATATATTGTAATATTTTTCTTTAATTTTTTTTAAAAAGTTTAGCGACAAAACACGTACATGTTTTTTTCCGTAAAGATTACTTTTTTGGGTGTAGAAACACATACACATTTGAAAAGTGGAAAATTAGGAGTTCAAATTCACGCATTAATATATTAAATGTTTTTGCAGTGATTTACTATCTAAGTTGTACTTATCAGACTAATTTTTTTCTTTAATAACAATGATTTTTACAATATTTATTAATATTTTCTTTAAATGTTCTTGTTTGTTTGGTTATTTTTATTATAACCATCTATTTATTGGTTTAGTGGTGACTAATCTCTTGCAGAAGATGAGTTATCTCATCAACCCTCATCCATTTCTTTAAGGTTTCTCTTTGAGCGTTTGGAGTGGGCCGAGAAAGGGTTTGGAAGGAGGGGAAGAAGAAAAAATAAATATATTTGATAGGACGTATTTGCGGTGAATGAGATGAAAATATTTATAAGCAGTGTATTTTAATTTCAAGAATATTACATAAATATCCAAAATTCTCAAAAATCTTTGTCTTTTTTTTTGTAGTGGCCGGAGTTTGATTGAACCCTGAACTTTGCATATTTTATGCACTGTCGTAATCAACTGAGTTAAGCTCACGAGGACTCAAAAACCTCTGTCTAATATAATGTTTTATTTTTCCATATTAGAGAAATATATATTGATAGACTATGTTTCCTTTCTTTTTGTTTTTTTCCACCTTTTTTTCTGAGCTCTCTCATCCCTCCTGTTATCCTGAACTCCAAAACATATCCTAAGTTGTCCTAGTTCTCTACCATTCAACCAACTACAAGTTGGTATTTTGTTTGGTTGGTTTACTAATTATAATTAATTTTAGTTCTTTACTTTAGTTTAACATTATCAAAAAAATCAAAAATAAAACATTATATATCGCATTTTTTTATCGTAAATAAATAAATACATCTTTAAGTTTATACAGACGCAGCTTAACTTGACTGTGACAAAATGATGTTACAACGTACAAGTGTTTGTAAGGAACTTTTTAGCTCTAGCTTGGATGAAAAGACATTTTTATGATTAAAAGAACTAATCAAATAAGGATGGCAAATAAAGTGATGTTTTTTTTTTTTTACAAAAAGCAACGCCTTTTAACGTTTTATAAAAGTGAAGAACCATACATTTATGTTTCTTTTTATATTTTATACAAATGAATAAAATTTAAACAACCATGATATATATGGTGAAAAAGACAGATGCTGGGATGGAATATATATCTAAACATTGACATGTAAAAATAGAAAAGACCAGCAATGACCATAGTTGGCCAAAATAATAACTGTTTTGAGGTTTTCATTTATAAATTCAGTGGCACTAAAAAAAAGTACTATTATCGGATAATATACTCAGACTGATACCATCTTTAATTGATTCCTTTTGGTTGGATGAGTGACGAGTAGTGGTTTTCAAGCTATATATTGAATCAATTATTTAGTTTGGAATTTAGGGAAGTTACCTTAACCTGATCAATAAACATTATGGGGTTTGGCTAGAAGACACATTTTTTTAAGGTGTTTTTTAGCAAGTTATTCTATGAGTATTTGTTAAAAAACACCAACTAATTTTTATGAAGGTGACTTTTAACAAAGTTATAACTAAAATGTGGAAATCACACCTTAAGGTGTGAGTTGCTAAAAGACACTTTAATGGGTGGCTTCTAGCAAAACCCAACATTATGAACCTCTGTTTAGATTTCTGCTCTTCCCCCAACACAAAACACTCGCACCCTGCAATCATGCCCAAATTGCCCCTGTGCATCTTAAGTAACACAGAGTTACTGTTTTCGTACAAAACCCATCACTCCATACTCCAAGCACCATTTTCTTTCCCTCCACCTTTAAAAACTCAAAAGGTGCGAATTTTTGGGGTCAAAATCCTCATCTCAAACCATTGCAAATCGTCAGGAAGCACGTTTCTACGCACATCAATTATCAAATATCAGGTATTGTATTATCAAAACTCATCTCATTTTGCTGGTTTTTGTGTTTGGTTCGTCTGTTTTTCGTAGGCAGTAGGGCTTGGTGCGCACGTTAACTTGCGCAAGGGTTAAAGGCTGCGTGACTTAAGTCACGCAGGAGTTAAAGTGTTGCGTGACTTAAGTCACGCCACTGTAAGGTCCTGTTTTTTGAATTTTTTGCGCCACTTTTGTTCTAGGTTAGCTTGTTCCATAAGTAATTTATTTATTCTTCTTTAGTTATTATTTTTTTTCAATAGATATATAATGAGATGGTTAACAATGTCACGGACGTTGACGTTGAACCGAAACCGGCCAAGAATGAAGCTTCCGGTGATGCTTTCGGCGAAGGTTCCGGCGATGTCAAACCAACCGTTAATGTGAAACCGTTTAAAGTCAAAATTCCATTTCAAGCTCGCATTGGTAAAATTGAAGAACCTAAACCGGTACCTATCGGTGTTGTTTTTGAAGGTTGCGAAACCGCCTCATTTTTTACAACAAATGCAAGATGGAGAGAGCGACAAGAGTTACTTGATTGGGTCGTCGACAATGGGTAAGGGCCGGATTTAGTGTTTGTATAGATAATTCCGTTATAAAAAAGCCGTACTTGACGATGCAATGTGAAAGGAGTGGAATATACAAGTCACCTAAGACGAGGAAGAAACCGAACCTTGAAGGCATCGGCTCAAGGAAATGTAATTGTCCGTTTAGATTGAAAGGTTTCTTTGATAAGGATACAAATGATTGGTGGCTTGCAATGCTTTGTGGAATGCACAACCATGACTTGGAGGAATAGTTATCAGGACACCTTATTGCGGATAGACTTAGTGCAGAGGAGAAGAAAAAAGTTATCGACATGACAAAGAGCTTGACGGTGCCTCGGAGTAGAGCGTGGGTTAACTCGCGCATGTGTTAACATTTTGCGTGAGTTAACTCACGTAGTGTTTTGCACATGCGCATCTTAAGTGACGCAGCGTTAGTTAAGTAACGCATAGTTTTACATTTGCGTTAGTTAACTAACGCAGAGGTATTTTGGTTAGTTTGGCTGGGTGCGAGCGAAAAGTGCAGCGGGAGAGCAGAAATCCTCTGTTTATTAGACTTTAGGAAAAGTGACAAATCAAGCAACTTCCTGGTGGAGGGATAGATGTTAGAAATTTATTTTTCCCATCCCATGACTTTCCTCGCGCGCCCTATTTTTTTCAAAAATGCCCTTGAAGTTTCCTCGTGGAATGATGTAGATTTTACAAAACATTATATCTTCATTATTAAGGAATTTATGTGATCTTAATCAAACAAATGTTAACTCAGTATATAAGAAATGAAATGAAACTCTAGTGGATTTTTATATGATTTTCACGTATAGCTCTCATTAACTATTTAACCCTCTTCACAAAATTCATCATCTCTTTTCATAGGAACATTCAAATAATTACTTGTTTACTTCAATATCAAACTTGAGAATCAATTAGTAACTCTTTGCAGTAATTCAATTTTTTCAAACAAATATATTAAGAATAGTTTCATCTAGAAATCAAATCTAGATCCTCTTACGAAGCTTGTTAACCACTCAAACTCAATTGATTGGTTGTGATTGTAAGAATACAATAAATTTTTACGAGATTAAAAAATTGCGTAAAAAATGAGATTAAAAAATTAATTACAATTAATATGAAATTTGTTATTTTCACTTGTGATAAAAATAAAAATAAAAGAATATTGATATTTTCTGGCAGTCTTCCATAGTGAAATTTAAAGTCTTTCCATTTGTCTATATGAGTTTCTGACGGTATTTGTCATGTTGACTATGGACACAAAATTGATGGATGTAACTCTTCATCCAAATTTAAACTTGAGATCTAGCAATTGTCTGCATGGTATTCACCACTTTGTTTAAAAATTAAAAAATGGTTGGAATATATGTAAAGTTAGTATATCACCAAATCACTTTAAATTATACGCAACACCAAAGATTTGCGTTGAATTGTTAAGCATATTTTTGCTTGTCGTTTCGCAAAGGTCAGAGCTTGGATAAATAATCAGATGGGTTAAATTCCAATTGCAAATGGACAAATACTGATTTTTTAGATTAATCAGAATATTATATTATACTACTACTCTTTGCTTTCAAAAATGGCGTGCGGGTTTTGAACAAGACAGCGACCTTATTCTTAGCTATAACGATATTTTTTTTTCCCATCCTCCAGGTTTCTAGCTCCTTTGAA
>Ga0315914_1000837_pt1 | contig 42502 bp, 27 predicted proteins | sample MpolenodulesMG_FD_203920 | JGI IMG/M metagenome (GOLD analysis project Ga0315914, IMG submission 203920) | Medicago polymorpha root nodule microbial communities from Los Angeles, California, United States - elongated nodules | ecosystem: Host-associated > Plants > Roots > Nodule | place: USA... | reverse complement strand
ACACAAAAACGTTGTTTTTAAACCTGTCTTAGATGGCGTTTATTTCTGAAAGCGCTATCTAAGGAGAACCTTTGCTAGCGCTTTTTGATATAAAGCGCTATATAAACCCTGCTTTAGATAGCGCTTTATACAGAAAAAAAGCGCTATATTACCTTTACCAGCGCCATTTACAATAGCGCTTCAAAAGCACTATCTAAAGCCAACAAAAAGCGCTATATAAGCCCATTTTTGTAGTAGTGATAATTCCTCCCTCTATAAAGTCTTATGAGGCCTCTTGAATATTCATTCTTCAACTTCCCAAGGACCACATAAATCTTCGTATGTCTTGCTTTGCCTGATTTGCATGATTTCTTCGGGAATTACATCAAGAACACCCTAAAATTGCTATTTTCGGGAAGAAAATAATTACAGATTGGAGTATAAAAATATTACAAATGTCTTGAAATCATAGGAAATTAATCTAATACTCCTCTGTTTTGCTGATAAAACCTACTAAAAACGACTGAAAAACATATTAAGAATAACGTAAGATGACCTGTCATCAATAACCCAGTTCGACATTGTAGCGGAAGCGCGAGTGGAAGAGATGTTAATGTGTTAAATGTGAGTAAAAGTTCGACATTGAAAGCAAGAGTTAATGTTGAGCAACATAACAGTGATATGTCCAATATACCTAATGTCTTAAGATTTAGGCTGAATATGTGGTGTCAATATCATATGTGATTTCTTTTAGTCTAAAGTAGTGATCAAACTCAATGTAGGATACCCCGATAGTAAGAACATTATGATGAACTAGTTTTTTTTTTTTAGTTTTTAGATATTATTTGTTTAATTTTTTTTATATTAAAATTTAGTTTTAGAATGTCATTATGTTTCATGAGAATTTTTTCATCCAACTTCTATTATTTTAAATTCCTTCACTTTTAGTCTTTGATGGCATGTGACAATGAAAAATTGTAGATGTGTTATGTTGAATTGACGAACTACATGCTTATTAGACATTTCAAAGTATGACATTTTTTTAATTTACCATAATTTTTGGTAAAATAGTTTTTCAAAAATCTCTAACTTCTTTAAAAAACCCATAAAATTATCAGCAAATTAAACTATTCCCTGTACTCTCACGGACAAAACACATGATACTTATTGTTTTCCCTTATCTTCTCTCATGTTTAAATTTTTTTTCACATGCTTTCTTTTTTCTTCTAATTTTCTTTATCTCATGAAATAAAGAAACATAAATCTCCCTCCATGAAACCACGACGAACCAACCTTTTTGAACATGTTGTGCCTCCCATTGACCTTATTTGACTATATTACATAATTACAGACACGGAGAATCAAACACGCAATTCACCCTTTAAATCGTTCATCCAGTTTATCTCGTCCAACCTTTCAGCGTCATAATAATAGGAAGGGGCGTCCAGAACATCCTCGTGCACTCAACTGTAATCAGCAGCATCGATAGGGAGTCCCGGACCCATCATCCTATGCATATCTCCGTCTCTCAAAATCTGTGACAACAATAGGGTTTTCTAGTTCAATCGGCCCAAAAGTGAAACCCACATGCACTTTCATATTAGTATGACGGTTAGGCCCCACATCTAGAATGGAATCCCAATCAACAAACATCTCATCAACTTCCTCACCACACGAACTCTCAGGGGAATTATCATGATGCGGTAAGAAGGCAAGGAAATAAACAACAGAGATTTAGAAAGAAGAAGTTAGTATACCTGATAGAAAAGGTAAGGACATTATTGAGAAGATGAAAATGGGGTGGTGTTACGGAATATGAGATGTGTACATGTATCACTGGCATTGTTTTTTTTTTCTTTTCTTAAGGAAGTATCACCGTACCGTTGTTTCTTATAATAAGTTAAAGTTTGTTAAAAAAAAAAGGTTAAATATGTTTTTGGTCACTATAAATATACAAACTTTTTATTTTAGTCCCTCTAAAATTTTCCTTCAACTGTTAGTCCTCAAAAAATTTCATCTTCACTTTTGGTCCCTCTTTTAAAGTAAACTCATATGTAGAATTCATATTTTTGAATAAAATTTTGCAGAAACATTTATAATATTATAAAGATCTCTCCCAAAAAAAATTAGAATTTTTTCCTAAAACATGAATTAAATATGAATTTTTATATGTTTGGTGGTAAAAAAATCAAATTTAATTTATGTTTTGTTAAAAAAAAAAAAATTTTGGAATAACTTTTACAATATTCTATACATTTCTGCAACATTTCATTAAAAAATACAAATTTACTTAAAAATAGGGACCAAAAGTAGTGATTGAAAATTTTATAGGGACTAAAAGTTGAACGAAAATTTTAGAGCGACTAAAACGAAAAGTTGGTATATTTATAGGGATCAATAACATATTTAACCCAAAAAAAAAAGTTAAATTGTTTCTTTTTTACTGGTATTATTTTTTTTTTTTATTGACAGATTCATATTATAGCATTTCAGAAAGAGAACAAAAATAGGATACTCATAGCATGATTCTCAATGGAAGGAAGATATTAGCAATGACAAAAAAAGAAGTTAGTTTAAGCCACTTCACATTATTCTTTTGTTTAACTGTAAAAATGGTAAATGCTTTGTATATATCTTTAAACTTATTTATAAATATGTAAATAATTACATTAACCCCAATTTTGCTTTAAAAAAAGTATTTTCCTAATTTTTGTTATCAATAGCTAGCAAACAAATAATTTTAGTGAATTATGATTTTCAAACTGCTAAAGGTAAAGTAGAAGTTTTGGTAAGACCCAAATGTCTTTGAATGACAAGGTAAGAAGATTTTTATTACAACATTTATCTTTGTTAATCTCTAGGTTAAAAACAAATTAAACTTTGTTAAAAATAATAATCAGACAATGGTTTACGTGACCTACTTACTAAGGTGCTGAAGAGACAAACAACAAATTGATTAATTGAAGAGACAATAATATTCGTATTTCATTAGGATTTTTACCCACTATAAAATGACCAAATCTTGTTCTATTATGCAACAAGAAAAATAACCTATCCTATGTGTTACATGAAAAGAGGGGAAATATATGGCTGCATTCATTAAATTTATTTATACAATGTTTCTATTTATTTTCCTATTTGTAGTTACAACAAAAGTTGACGGTAAACAATTTGTTTACCCTTTTATTGTCCTCTTTTACGATGTTCTTTATACACAATATTAATATTTTTTTTTGTCTTAGATGAAGTGGTAAACCACTGAAATTAAACTCACACACAACTGTGAGGTCCTTCGAACCCGGGTCATGACGTCCGCACTTACAATTTCGACATTTGTCAGTTGAGCTAGGACTTCTAGACTATTTTTTCTATTTTTAACTAATCTAATTTATTCTTCTTTTTCGTAATAGCATTTAAAGGATGTCTTAGTCATGGCGATTAAGCGATTGGTTTTAAGTGCGGTCTTCCTAAGAAGTGTATTGGTTTTAAGTGTAGATATATGTTTTTCCCATCTGCTAGAATATTATATGACCGTCTATTGTCAATTAATTGTCGTGGTGGTATGAAAAAAAAGGATTTTATATTTACTTTTCTTTTCCCTTACCGTTATGGCTTTTATATTCTAGGAAAATAATCTATACTATATATAAAGTAAATAATCCCTTTAAACTTTTCTGGGTTGGTTTTTTCTCTTTTCAAATATACCCTCAATTTTCAATACAAATAACAAATGTAACAAATAAATAAGAATAAATTTAAATATTAAAATAAAAGTGTAACAAACACAAATGTCTAGTTTTTTCCTTTATCATTTAAAAAGTGTAACAAACTAGATGATTATATCTATACTTACTTTTTCATTATCCTAACTATACCCTTTAAACAACAATTTTTTCTATAATAAAGATTGTTATTGGTGTCATTAAAAAAATAAGAATTTAGATTATATTTTTTTGTTATATTGTTGGTTTCATTGAAATAAATAATCATGGTTAGTATGATTTGTTATAAATTGAAAGCAAAAAATATTTATATTTTTACTTTTAACCAAAATTAAAATTTCATAAAAAAATGTCGTTCATAATTTTCAAACGTTAGCGTAATAAAAAGAGCGGAGAGTGCCTGTCTTTTCGCTAGTAGTTAAATAAAGGGTTTGTTTGTTTCAGCATTAAAAAAAATAGATTTTGGTTTAAAAGAATTTACAATTTTTTTTTAGACTTAAAAAAATCTGAAGCTATTTTTGTCTATATGCTATTATAAGAATTATTTTTTTTAAGACTTGAAGCTCTTACACATGAGTTCCTTATTTTTAGATTTTGTTTTTTTTGAAAGTGATAAGTTCGGCGAGGATGGATAATAGGCAACGACGGTGGAAAGTGCACTTGTACGATGGTGATAAGTCTTCGCGGAGAGACGAAAGGCACCTACAGACACGTTAGCATTCCAACCCTCAAGTCAGTAATAGAACTGAGAAAGAGTGTGTAGAAAGTGTTTTGAAAAGTAAATCATACCTTGAGGGTGAAGTTAAGTCACCAATATATAGGCGCGCGTGATAATAACCGTCTTCAGGAATTGCGGCATGTCATTGGGGGCGGTTAGAGGAAACATGTATGGTGATCGTTGCGTGGAGGCGTGCTTGAAAGTGTTGCGGTGGACTGTTATTGGCATCTTCTTCTAGGTGTCGTGCTTTAGTATGGTGGACGTTTAGTCCACGTGTCGCTATGGGATTGGCCTTTTGGACAGTGCAGAACAATTTCCCCCCAAGCTGTAACACCCTGATTTTTAAATATTAATCCATTAATATTGTTAAAAGATAGTGTTAATATTATTATTGGATAATATTATTTTTATCGTCATTATAATGTATTAATTGCTAGATATATTTAAATTACTTAGATGGGTTGTAGAAGTTATGAATAATGAGGAAGGGGTGTAGGTAGTAAATGTGTAGCGTTTATTGGTGTGGACGGAAGGTGGCGTAAACAACAAGATTGTATAGTTACAGAAAGAATAAATAACCAAACTAGCGGTGCAAATAGAAAATTTGCTTAAGATTAAATGAGGAAGGAAAACCCATGTGGTGACTTTTAAAAGAGGAAAACATAGGAGAATTAGGGTTACAAAGAACTTTTGTTGAACCTGAGAAAAGAAGAGAGGTTAAGAGGAAAACCCTAGCTAAGGAAAAGGGAGCCAACGCCGCGTTTCTGGAGAATTTGTGGTAAGAGGGAGATTCCTTTCACTTTAGGGTATCTATTCTATGATGGGGGTTGTTTGAACTCTTTAGATATTAATGCTGTTATGATGTGAATTTCGATGAGAAAATAACGATGAAGGTACATGATGATGACGTTGAAAGATTAGATTTGAGGGAATCTAATTTAGGGTTTTTGAATTGAGTGTATAGCCTTAAAAAGAATAGATGATTAGGTAAATTGTGTGAGAAAGTATTATCTGGATGATATAGTAATCCTAGGTAATGTTTCATATCAGTTTGGGATTATAAGGGCTCTTAAAGTGGAAATTTAGGACAATTTAGAAGCATTCCCATAGCTCAATAACTTAAAATATGGACACACCACAGCGCTGCGCTGCAGTAAAGGTGCCTAGCGCCCACAACCCGAGAGCTGGCGCCTCAGGTACATGTTCCTAGCACCTAGCGGCCACTTATGGGTGTTTTTCACTCATTTCTGTTCTGAACTGGGTCTTTGTGTAAGCATGCAAGTTGTAGGTATGGATGTTAGATTTCCAATGGCTCTGGTGTCACCTCAAGAAGACACTCAAAACGTGATTTATGATGTAAATACTACACATGGGTCAGCACGGTCATGCGATCTGCCTAGGTTCAGGAAAACCAACCTTTCCACCTTTCTATATACCGAATTGGATTTAGGTCTCTTCATGAAAAATGTAGATATGAATGTTAGATTTATATTTGTTTTAGTTAGACCTCATTTATACTTCCACAACTTGAGTTATGTTTAAAATACTACACATGAGTCAGCACAGTGGTGCATCTCTCCTAGTCTTAAGAAAACCAATCTTTTTCACCACTTTATGTTCCGAATTGGATTAAGGTTCCTTCTTGGAAGTTGTAGGTATGAATGTTAAATTTCAATTGGCTTTTGTTGGAATCCTTTAGATCCTTTATAACTTGAGTTATGATTGAAATACCGCATGTGGGTCATGCTGAGCTTTCCAATGAACTTTCAGCGTAACCCCTTCAGTGGACTCCAAAACATTTATGTGAGCAATAGTGAATTTAAGCAAGCCGTTAGAGAGTAGGGTAAAAGTAAGTGTCCTTAAACTATGAATTTAAATGGGGGAGGGTATGTAGGCATAAATAGAAGCGATTACCTCAAATATCAGCGAGTCTAAACCATAAACCGATGATAGCAGTGAATTTAATAACTGTTAAAAGATGACTGGGCATTAGCGAGTGAAAGAAAATGATAAGAGAAATGACAAGGGAGTTTTTTAAGGTATATGGCTAGGATAAATATAAGTCCCCTGAATTAGAGACAAGTTTAGATGGTGAAGTAGTTAAGTAGCAGAAGAAGCAGAAGAGATATAGATAGATATTTCACGATGGAGTGGTAACGACGAGAGTAATCCCTTGGGATATTTAGAAGGTTTAATGTGGTAAATCGATTAAGAGGGTATAAAATGCGAAAGAGATAAAGAAGTGTGAATGACGATGATGAGAGGGGATATGAAATAGGTGTGTTCCGGGTAAATGATGAAGTTAAACATAACCTTCTTAAACCAATAATGAGTTTATGAATATTACTAAGTTGATGAGTAAACAATTCAAGGTAATTAAGGAACCTAATACGAATGTTAGATCGGGACATATAAGGTGAAAAAAAAATGAATAAAGAATACCTTGTACTCAAAATATTAAATGAGGAAATATTAGTTGCTATATGACGATGAAGAATGATGAAATAAACGAGGTTTGAAAAAGACGAATAAAGACGAAAGATGTATTTAAGACGAAAGATGTATTTAAGGACAACGAAGATGAAAGATGTACTTGTTCTATAATAACAAGTAAAATGACGATGATGATTTAATTGTTCTAAAGATGATATATTGAATGTTGTGTTGATGTTATATTTGTTGTATGGTGATTAGTGGGTCTGCATGCATCATAGCATATTGCATAAAGACGAAAGACGAATGACGGGTGTATGTTCAGTAACACAACTCTGACATACATCATAAAGACGATAGGTTCCGGTACCGAGATGCATATAGGTCTAGGAACGAAGTGTATTAGCATATGTCTCATGTTAGGTGTATATAAAGTATATGTGTTATATGTGATATATGTCATATGTGTGAATGTTGATGTATTGTGAGTGATATGTGCATTCCTTTAATGTTTTTAAAACTGAAAAACTATGACAATGATGAGGCGTTAATGATATTGTATGAACTGATGAAGATTTGTGAATATGTTGTAAAGGATGATCAATAATGATATGCCTATTTATATATTATTCATGTATCTCAATATATCTTATGATGAATATTCTCACCCCTTTGTTGTTATTGTGTATTATGATGTCTGAACTCTTGGTGTACAGACATTTAGAAGGCCGCGATGGAGATATGCTTCCATAATTATTATCTAATTATTTACGTAGTCGAATAATCACGTGCTCTTATATGTAATACTAGGGTTAGGGTCAAATGTTGAACGTTTAACTTTATGAAGTTTAAGTATTTGAAATCTTTATGACACTTTCCACATTGGCAATTGAGATTCAGACTTGTTTATTTTATGAAATATTTTTGAAGTATTTTTCCGCTTTCTGAAATATGACGTATTATTTATTATTCGAAGGAATGATAGATGAGTATGTGCAACACCTTTTTTGTTTAAATTTAATCGCATTATTTATTAAATCAACGTTGGGAATTAGGGTGTTACACAAGTCGTTCATGAACATTGGGCACCATTACGTTTTTTAAGAAGTTTCGACAATGCTGCTGGAGGCGAAGGCGCCCTGGATTAGTGAGTGGGAGTAGTTGCTTTTATCGCCTTAAACTAAAACGTTTATGATGTGATGGCTCGAGTATTCTCCATGGTTCGAGGTCATTTCCCAATAGTTGGATCGAGAAATTCTAGTTTTTTCTCATCTGTGTCGTTGATTTGGGTGCTTCAGAGTCTATAAAAAGGAGGGAAACTCTTCATTTCCGCCTTTTACATTTTCCAGCCCCATTATTTCCCAAAAAGGTTCTCTACTCCTATTTCTCTTGCAAATCTTCCCTTTCCAATTTTTCCTTCGATCGTTTCGCGTGAGAACCCATTCTTTTGAGGCCATAGTTGCGGGATTTTGTGGCTTTATGGAATTCCTACCTTTTCTTTTCGAAAATACTCTAACTCTAAAGGTACTTCCTTTTTATTCCTTTCCCTTTTTAAACTTTATTCATTTTCTTCGCTTTTTTGAGCTGGTAAAAATGAGTGTTTGCTCTAGGATTGCTCAGAACTTTGTGGATTCATCATCTAGCGGTTACTCTCCCTCAAGCGGTTATGAGAGTGAGATTTGGGAGCGCCGCCACCTCAAGTTGGGGATTGACTCTATGCCTCCTCTGACAGCTCTATGACGTTCCACAACATCGACTAATTCTAAGGAGGATGTTTAGTATCGTAAGATGAGGGAATCTCTTAAAATACTTTTGAAATACCCTCCCACTCATGGGGAGATTGTTTTTTTGTTGGAGAAGTGTTTTAGGGCTCATACTCACGGTTCCATTATCTTTTCAAGAGGGACGACACTATTCTGATGGCGGAAAATATGGAACCTCCCCAACCTGAGATTGACTACAGTTGGGTTCACAATGACGTCTTGTGCGAAGAGTCGCGCCCTCAGCCTGAAGAGAAACTTCAGGAGATTATGTTGATTGGTCGGATGTTTTGTAAGTGGGCCGTCGAGGGGCCCGATAAGTGATGACAGGTCATCTTACGTTATTCTTAGCATGTTTTTCAATTATTTTCGTTAGGTTTTAGCAGCAAAAAGGAAGAGTATTATAACGATTGCCTATGATTTCGGGGCTTTTGTAATGTTTTCTATATTTTAGTTTGTAATTCTAGTTTTCCCGAAACATAGCAATTTTAGGGAGTTTTTAAAGTAATTCACGAATAAATCATGCAAATTGGCAAATCAAGAACATCTGAAGAATTGTGAAGATTCAGGAAATCAAAGAATGAAGATTCAAGCGGCCTAAAAATACTTACAACAGGGAGGAATTATGTTCCCTAGTTCCGAGGAAAGTTATTTGAGACGAAGACCTTAAACGATGGAAAAGCGGAGAATTTGGGCCTAGGAACTGACCTCATGCATCTAGCACATGAACCACGTGCCTAGCAAATGATCAATGTGCCTAGCACAAGAATCATGCGCCTAGAACATGGGAGTGGCATCCATTCGCCTAGGGCATGGATTTTTCCATACACCTATGCGCTAGGCACACTGTGTATGTGCCCCATGCATCTAAAAATGCGGGGCACAAGCATCTTTTCCAACTTTTATTTTGGGTAAATCCCCTACTTTTAGCCCAAACCCAGGTAGAAACTCTCACTATAAATACCAGCCTTCCTCATTCAGAAATTCTCGTTCAGAACTGTGGCAATTCAAGAGGAAGGCAACTTTGGAGCTTCAGGAGAGTTTCCATCTTCTCCTTGATTTTCTAGGGTATGTTTTTATCTTTAGTAATTTTTCTTAGTTACCATGTGTAACTAAATCTTTTTAGGTTAGAGTTCTAAGATGACCTCTTTTTATTTTTGTTGGATATTTATTTAATATAATATGTCGTTTATTTTATTTATTCTTTTGTTCGCTATTATGTTCTTGATTTAGTTATTTATTTGAATGGAGCACAACCCTTGGTTAGGTACTTAGTTTGTGACAGGACCTAACATTGCTACTAATATCTTACTACTTATATCTTGATATTTATTGCATTATACTTGTAAATATCTGTCTAGGAAGTAAATGATTATTAACTAGCGAAAGATACTGAAAGAGAGTTGACCCTAGTTGTAGGTACTTAGGAGGTGACATTATACTAAGATTGAGTGGTGCTCTACCGAACCTAGGATGTAACTGGTTATTAAGTATGGAAACAAGCGTCTCTAGTGAGTATATAGTGTTCAACAGAAGCCTAAGACGGGTCCTCAGGGTTGGGTGTCCCTCCACCAAAAGAAGAAGTTGTTTGTCAATTAAGTGGATTCTTTGAAGTCCTGGAGGCACAAGTACGTGGTGCTTCGTTTCTTAAATAGGAACGCTAAGATCTATTTGGATCACCGCAAAGACACACGCCACGACTCCATCTCGAACACCTAGATAATATCCAAATGCCTACCCTATTCACGCTGCATCTCACGGAGGCAGTTACGAGCAACAATGCCTATATAATGGTGATTTTGCATCACTCTCAAAGTACAATTCACTTTTACCATCTCATGCACTTTTTCACCTCTCTCACATTCTGACTTGTGCGTTGGAGTGCTAACATGCCTGCGGGAACCTTCCACTTCCACCGTAAAGATTCAACTTCCGTTGTATCGGAACATCCTGAACAACCATCCAGATTCATCAATCGTCATCGGGCCGATCAATTGATTAATTTTACTTTTATGCTATTGATCATACTATGAATCTTTTGTGTTAGTTATAAAGATGACTACTTTTAATGATAATAAAATGCATTACGAGTTATATGAGTAATTTACTCATATATCATGTATTGCATTATATAAACACTATGATAGAAAAAAATATGCAATTAAAGCATACAGTTGAGCAGAATGTTTAAATTCAAAAGATAATTAATTTTGCATCTAAATAGTATAATAAATGCACAAAAGGGATAACTTTGGCTACTAAAGTTAAACTAAGTTCTAGTTAGTTTGTTTTGATAGAAGATATTGTCAGGTTTGTATGATACATAACAATGAGCAAGCTGGATTTGTTTATGCTATCACTCAACGATTGACTTTCTGTGGGATTCGTCTTATGGATTCTTTTAGGTCGATCGATTTTTCTTTGAAATTAAGAATTATTGTATAGAATAGAGATTTTGGCCTAGTTGCGATGTATTCTCCGATGGGTTGGGAGTTTTGAGGGATGTCGTAATTATTTGTTTATGGAGTCTGGTGGGCTAATTGCTTTTGCTTCGAGACCGAGAGTCAGTTTCTGGACTTAAGCCTTTTGGGCTTGCTTGTTGTATTCTCCGATGGATAGGAGGTCAATCGATGGTGGAATCTCAATGAGTTTCTAAATAAAGTGATTTTAAGATGTTTAATTTGGCTCAACTTATGAAGAGAATATGTGAGGTGTTGTTATAGGGATTTGGTGGATTGGTTGGTTTTCCTGAGGGGTTGTGAGCGGTGGGAAATAGTAGTTTGGATCAAGTATTGGTGGTCATTCGTGATAAAGGCCGAGGAGTTTGGCTTAGTTTTGGTTTATGCTCTTGTAAGGAGGTTATGCTTTGATTTTGGTGTTGGTGGTCAGTTTTTGTATTTTCTTTTGGGTGTTCCGGCTTTATAGGACACCCTTTGGTTGTTTTCTTTTTGTCTTGCGAATCAATGTCCATCATATGCAGAGACTTGGTTATTTCTTTTTTGTCTTGCCAACCTTTGTCGTTTAATAAAACAAAAAATCAATGATCAGAAAGAAAGAAAGAAAGAAAGCATAGGAGTACTCAGAAGATACTCGTTGAGATTAATATTAAATAAATATAGATCGACCAAAGAATGAGTAAGTGATATAATGAGAAGAGACTTATTTATGGAGTGAGTTAGGTTAACCAACTCACAATCCGTCAAACTAACTAGTTAACCTATAAACTAACAATAGTTGATTAACTATAATTTAATAATATTTATGCAATTTTAAAATCAATGTAGTTTATTGAGATAATAAACAGTGAATAATTGTAGGAAATAGAGAAGAGGAAAATTTGGATGCAACTGGGAAGGCAGAATAGAAAATAGTCCTCCAAAAATCCCCACTCCAGTTCATTGTCGACCCTGTTCTTATTTCTTTTTATTGTGTTTCATATATCCCTAATAGCTTATACTAGATGCATCTCGTGATTTTTTAATTAATTAATTAATTTTGTATAACAAACGTTAATTGCTATGTTAACCTTTTTTTTCCTCCTTACCAGAACTTTCATACACCCCTAGTTTCAGTGTCCATTAGTATCTATATTACTTAATAGCTTAGACTAAATGCATCTTGTGATTTGTTATGTTAATTTTTTTTTTGTTCTCCTTGTAGAACATGAACTTTGAACCTCAAACTCTTTAACTCTTAACTCAAAGCAGTTAAACTATCCAACTCCTTTATGATTTTTTAATTATTACATTTCTTTTTGTTAGTTTGCAATTATTAATCTATATAATACTCAATTTATCATGCAATATATTTTTTTTAACAAATCAAAATGGAATATATATTACTCAAAGGTGTTTCCCCTTGCACAAGGTGCGCAAAAAAGAAACCCAAAAACAGTGTTTACATAGTTACAAAGTCACCGAACCGGAAGGGTCAACAAAGAAACAAAACAAATGTACAATTATTCCAACCATAGGGCACCTCTTTAGACTTCAGCCATAAGAATGACTTAGGTACTAGAATTTGTCGTTTTTCCTGCGGATTTTCATGCGATAAATATTCGGCAGGAATACCTTAGGATTTTGCTGAGGATTACGCTAGTTATGAGAAGTTTCCTGCGAATCCGGAAACCGCAGGAATGTCCGCAGGTAACGTTTATTTTGCTAAGGATTTTTCTGCGGAACTGGTGACGAATCTTATTTCAACGTTTCCTAAGGAAATTCCGCAGATATTACTGCGGATTTTACTGTGGTTTTACATATGGTGTTTCCTGCGGTTTGATTGTTTTGTTTGTTTTCTTTTTTCATTGAACTTTGAATTTCTTAACATTATATATTGAATATGCACCCTATAGTTTTAGATTTAAGTCCAAATCAACACATATACAAAAAAAAATGTCAAATTGTCACTGTCGATTGTAATTAATTTTTTTTTTTTTATATTCAATGTTAAAATATTTTGATTCTTTTAAAAAAATGTTAAAATATTTTGATAAATAACATAACATTAGACCACAAATATTGACAAAAAGACTTGTGTATGTGTAAAGTCAATTTAATTATTTTCTCTTTTACATTTAAAAATGGACTATTAGATTTCTGACAATAAAAAAAAAAAAAACAATTGAAAGTTTATATCTGATGACTGATGACTTATAGTTTATAAGTGATGACTGATAATTTATAACTTTTTTTGAAGGAGATAACTTATAACTGATGGTTGATAAATTATAGTTGATGGAAGATGACTTACAACTTATAAACTAATGGAAATGTTTTGTAAAATTATCGATTCAATCAGCTGATCATTAAAGGTCATTTATATATTAATATGTTTTGTACAAATAAGAAACTATATATTAATATTTAAATATTTGTAATTTACTATTTTAATTTACTATAAAAAAGGATTTAGTAAAATTGGAAATCAACAAATCTCAAATAAACAAAAAGATAGGCACTTGCTAACTTACCTCTAATGTTTTTTTTGTTGGTTTAAATTAACAAATCCCATAATAAATATCAGTACCAAAAAAAATATAAATAAATATTATTTTAAGATAAAAAAACTCTGTAAAAAAACACGATAGAAAACTCAAAGTTTATCATGTTCCACCGCCGTTCCACCATTTCTCCATCACCGTTCCACCACCGTTCAACCACCGTTCCACCACCGCAAAGCTTCATAGCTTCGCTCAAATCAAAGTTGTGTTAGCTCAGATCGAAGTTCTTCAAAACGCTTGAAGGTGCGTTCTCGTGGAATTTGTTGAATAGGTACTTCTGTTGCCCCCAATTCATGTAGGTCTTTTAAGCTATGGTTTGTGGTCTCTTACTTTCTGATTTGTGAGTTTCATGATTATAGTGTGTGAATTTGATCTAATTTATGAATTTTAGGTTTTAGATACTTTCATTCTAATTCAACTGAATTTGATGTTGAATTTCTGATTTGTGTGTTTCATGATCCTGATTTTTAAATTTGATCTAATTTATGAGTTTTAGGTTTTAGATTACTTTTATTATTCAATTGAATTTGATGATGAGTTTCTGATTTGTGAGCTTCATGATCCTAATTGTGAGTTTAATCTAATTTGAGTTTTAGGTTTTAGATTCTTATGCATGGTGTTCATGAGCTTTTCATTCAAGGAGCTTTTTATTCGAGAAAATAGGTAATTCGTGCATTACTTACTGAAAATCGAATTTTGGAGAAGGCACATAAAGTGTTTGATGAAATGACTGTGAGGAATTTGTTTTTGTATTTTTGAGGAATTCGACTAACATGTGATTATTTTGTGATTTTAGTATAAGATGCATATATGTTCATTATTTAATGATGTTGATTCATTCACAAAAGTGATTTATATGTGCTTGCTGTTATCTATTCAGATTGCAGACAGTGATGGAAACTAAGGATGAAGTGTTTCTTGCTTATGAGCATATTCGCACTAGTCTTCAAAATACCTCACCAATCTGAAGTTTTTAAACATTCCAAACTGGGAAAAAGTAAGTAAACTTTTGTTAACAATTCCGTGTAGAAATCTGTGTTATTCTAATCAAACATGCATATATCTGTTTTCAACATCATGGTTCCATAATCTATTTTCCTCTTGTCCTTGCAGATTTTTCTGCGCGAAGCTCTCTCTGGATTGGCATTCTGCCATATTCGCAAAATTCTACAGAGATCTGAAACCTAATAATATTCTGGCTTCAATTGAAAAATTAGATGTCAAGGAAGTGAAGCTATCTGACTTTAGTGCGTCAAAAACTGTTGAACCTCCTCTTTCACCCTACTCTATTAATGTACGACACTTTAAATCTTTTATGAATTTTAGTTAGATTGTGTAGTTTATTTAATGAATAAATGTTACTCCCATAAAATTGAAGTTATAAATGCTTTTGCAAATTTATTTTCAATTTTCAGATGGGTAATCCGTGCTATAAAGCACCTGAACTTTTGATGGGTTCTACTAGTTAATCAACTGCACTTGATATCTGGTCTATGGGATGCATATTTGCTGAGATGCTTAGGCTCCAACCTCTGTTCATTGGTAAAGATGAACCGTAGATATTGGCTGAGATATTTTGGTAATTTCATCAAAACACCATAACTATTTTTATGATTTCTCTGCACTTATATGAAATTAATGAGTTAAACATTTTTATATGTAAAGCTTGCTTGGTACGCCAACTGAAGAAACCTGGCCTGGTGTGTCTTCTATATGCAACTTTATTGAAGCATTCAACCCTCCAATCGTGCCAAAGGTATTCATGTTTTACTTTTGATCAATTTTTTGTTCCATTACCTTTTATAAATAAGCAATATTTTATTCCTATGGATATATTTCATGTATTTTTCTTTGAACATGTAAAACTAGTACACTATACTTTTTGTGATGACTCTGTACGAATGCAGATATGAAGAGCTTTAAAACACCTTTGGAGGGTATTGTAGATGATTTTAGGGGAAGAGCAGTACACTATAAAGATGATTGGATTTCTGGTCTCTCCTCAGGGACTGGGTAAGCTTCTTTTATATATGGATTTATTCATGTTTGTATGTACATATGTATTTATTTTTCACCAAAAAATTACATAATTTAGAAGTATGTGTATGATCATGTAATAATACTAATGTAATGACAGGATATTCGCACGAACCACATATATTTTCTTTGCTTCTACTCTACCTTGTTTTGCCTTTGGCTTGCAGCTCAGTAGGGACACAGGTTGGTTCATGATCTTCTTCATTCTTTCTTGACCGTAATGCTGTTTCAAGCTTATAAGTTGTTTATCCAAACATGATGAAGTTTTTCGAAGTTACTGACATCTCTTAGTTCTGGAAATATTTTTACTGCTCAGTGGTTTTACCGAGCAGAAGATACGGTAAAGATTGAAGATGACGGTGTTTATAAATCTCAAAAGACGTTTGTGTGTTTGTTTTTGTATAATATGTGTTTTATTGTGGATCCTAGCTATTTTCATGAGTACTATAGATCGTGTACTCCTCATCCTCCTCATTATATCCTGATTTATTTTTAGCTAGTGAATAATTGTATATTGTATATATGGTACATCTTGTCAAAAAAACAAAAAATTGTGTATATGGTACATTTGTTCATCATTGTATATATGCTCTTTATCTCTGTTTCTCCATGCTCTGTTTCTCTATTCTCTTTCTCTGTTTCAATGCTCATTTTCTTAGGCTATGACTTGAGTTTTGAGGTATTTTGGTATTTGGAGTTATGTTTGATGTTCTTCTTTATGTTGATTGAATAACTACAAGAAATATGGTTGTCTAATGATATTAGGATTTGCTGGATCTTCTTCCCATCCACCACACCCCAACAAGAATCAAATAGTTCACTAATGAAGACGGCGACAATGAATTTGATGAAGACATTAATAAAGATGACAACAGATTGATGAAGACGACATCAATACTTTTGTTTACACTCTTGTAGTACTTAAGATACTTCGTTTAGGATGTGTTTCTTTAATTATAGTACTCAAAATACTCTGTAAATATTTTTGTTTAATATTGATTCTAATTTATGTATTAAATTTTATACTTAAAAAAGATGAACTTTTTTTTATCAAACAAAAAGTTAAAGTGATTTTCCCTTAAAAATAAAAGGAAAATGATTTTTATGGTGCCTTATTCAAACATGAATCTAAATTATAATTTCCAGCGGATTTTCCTGCGAAAATTGAGTCTGCTGCCGATTTTCCTGCTGCATTTGCTGCGGAAGTACCTGCCGTTTTTATGCAGAAAACGTGGGCAGCAAAACACCTTCATCTCTGACCGAAATTTTCCTGCGGAATTTTGTCCAACTTCCTTAGAAAAATCGAGAGTTTCTAGTAGTGTTGACTTTCTCAGTGAGTATTGAAGGATCGGATATCGTATTTTGGAAGACACAGTTATTCCTCTCCTTCCATAGCATGCAATATATTAAATTCATTTGACTCTTGCGTATGAAAAAAATCCAGTTGAAAAGGTACAATACACTTTACGTGCCCCCGATAAACGATGCTGAAAACATTATATCAATATCATGATATCCAAAAAAATAATAAAAAATACTAAGTTGCCTAAATCACATTTTTTAGATGTTACAGTTTTCACCCGACTTGTACATTATTCCTTCATGTAATTTTAACATTATCCAACATTTCCCCCCTTTTCTCTTATGAAAGGTTAAAAACAAATTAAAATTTGATTAAAAATCACTAATTCTTATAATTAGACAGTGGTTTACGTGACCTACTTACTAAAAGTGCTGAAGGGACAAACAACAAATTGATTAATTGAAGAGACAATAATATTCTTATTTTATTAGGATTTTTACCCACTATAAAGTGATCAAATCTTGTTCTATTATGTAACAAGAAAAATAACCTGTTCTATCTGTTACATAAAAAGAGGGGTAATATATGGCCACAATCATTAAATTTATTTATACAATGTTTCTATTTATTTTCCTATTTGCAGTTCAAACCAAAGTTGACGGTAAAAAAAAAAAATTACCCTTCCATTGTTCTTCTTTACGTTGTTGTTTGTACACAATATTTTTTCTTGTTTTAACAGATCTAATTTATTCTTCTTTTTCATAATAGCATTGGCTGGATGTGTTACTGATGCTGATTGTGTGATAAAGAAGTGTAGTTCTTCTTGTCGTATAAAGTGTATTGATTTTCAGTGTCTATGCCCAACTGGTTTTTAAGAGTACAAGCTTCAACAAAGTACACAAAAGCTTTATGCGGATGAATGAGTTTTTGCACTAGCAAAAAGATCTATCTTATTTCCCATCTGCTAGAATATTATACGAGTGTCAATTATCATTTAATTATTGTGGTGGTATCAAATAAATAGATTTTATATTTACTTTTCTTTTCCCTTGCCATTATGGCTTTTGTACTCTTAAGACAATAATAATTAAATAAATGGTGCGTTTGTTCCAGCTTTTAAAAAAGAAAAAGATTTTAGGTTAAAAGAATTTAGAAATTATTTTTTAGATATTTTTTAAAAAAATCCAAAGTTATTTCTATTTGTTTACTATCATAAAAATAATTTTTTAAATACTTGAAATTTTTACACTTCAGCTCCTTGTTTTTAGAGGCAAGTACGAATAATTTTTCATTTTGAGGCTAAATTTTTTATTTTTTTAACCAAATGAACTTTTAAAAAAATCTAAAACACACACTACAAAAAAAAAAAAGATTTTTTGGTTAAAAATATAGATTGCTTGTACGCCGGTTTGGTGAGTCGCGCTCTTGAAGAGTGTTTGTATGATTAGGATTGATTAGGTTGGGTTCGTCTTATTTGGTTTTACCACTATCTGAGTCAGGTCTAATGCCTCCCAATAACTCCTTTTTAGTTTTATTTACATACCTCTTCCTTTTGCTTAAAAAAAAAAAACTCTACTCTCAGTGTTCTTTAAAAAAAAAGTCTCTAATCTCAGTGTAACTATGGAAAATGTCGAGATTAAATTTTAAGGTACTGTTTGACCTGAATTTTTTTAGGTTTAAAGCTACTTGATAATTAAGGAAATATATAAGCTCTTTAAAAATAAAGTTAAAGTTGTGTGGCAATTTTATATTTTTTTTAACTTAAAATTTATCTTTAAACTAATATATGTAATTTGATTATTATTTTTTTGTAGTTTTTGTTAATTTTTTATTTTTGCAAGCATTGATCATAAAAAATATAATAAATGAATAATATTTTTAAAAACATATAATATTTTTCTTCTATTTGAAATTTATTACTTTTTCTAAAACTTCTTATACATTAGTTTTCTTCATTGAAAAAAAAAAGTCCTTAATTTTTGTAAGGGCTTTTTTAATTTGTGTTTGACTGGACTTCTCCTTAAAACAAAAGAGAAGCTTTAAAAAAAGTCGAGTCAAACAGTACTTAAGTTTTGTCTTTAGGTATCAAAGTGCATCCTTTCAAAACGATTTTATTTTTTTTTTATCAAAGTACGTATTTTGATCAAGAGGGATAAAATCAGATATGCTTTTTTGATCATAAGGGATAAACAAGATCATGATCGAATCCAAAGGTTTTTTTTTAAATTTTTATGAGAAGACTATATTAAAGGCACACTATACACAAGGATTGATTGCCCTAATCCTCTATGTATGTCTAGAGTTATTTTGATTCCTGTTATCCGACTGATTTCTCTATTATCAATTGTCAGATTTGATTCAAGCATTATGCTATGACTAAGACAGGTTCACTTTTCATAGTTATATGTTGGGAGATATGGAGGCATATAAATGACGATATTTTTCAAAATATTAAGAAGGATAATTGGGCTTCAGTTAATAATATTTTTCTCATATCATTTTTCTATGATTAATGCTCTTGCTCGACATGCAAACCGTCTTGTCCTTCATCATGTTCGCTGGCACCGACCGACTGATAGTTATATCAAAGTCAATGTGGATGGTTCCTGATACAATTTTAGCAAGAATACTATAGATTATATCATTGTAATAATTAAACTTGTATCTGCAGGGACTGTTCTTATCTCTACTTAGCAATTTCATCAAAATTCTCCTGCCTTAGGCAATTGAATTTGGTGCAATTTAAAATAAACAACTGAAAGATAAAAGTTTGATGTAAGAAGTTTAAGAAAAAGGATCAGGTCTTTCGAATCATCTGTTCATCACTAATTGGTAATCTGAATCTAAGCCGTATAATTGTTCCTATAGTTTACGATAATTAAGAAAATAGGTCAGGTTAATCCATTGTCTCATATCCCCTTGTTCTAATTACAATCCCTAATCCCTTGAACATATATGATAACATCTGAAGCACAAGAGAGGCTGAATACTTAGTAGAAGATCTGAAGAATCGTCAACCAAAAGTCAACCTTTGGATCAGAAGATGAACTGCACTCAGAGGCTGTAGAATATCATACTCTAAAGCATCAATATCTGAAGACATCAGACTCTAAGGATTCAAGGACATGTTAGCTTTGTATTCTTCTGAAGAAGGGTCGCTTTCAACAAATGACCAAGTACAGTTTGTCTTATTCTGAATCACGTGCCTATCAAATTCAAAGGACAAAAGGAATGAAACAGATAATTCCAATTGAAGCTAAGGAATTCCAAAAGTCTTTTCAACGACATTAACCAAATCAAGAAACATGCCAACTTCTATGATCAAGCTTCACAAAGACTCTAAATTATGTGATGGCACCTCTCCAACGTCTCTCATTCTCTATATAAGGAGCTGAAGACTTTAAGAAATTAACAAGACTCCGTACATTTTAAAAGTGTCATTATTCTGTTAAAATCAAAGGGCAATTTCAACTGAGAATTTCTTACAAACCTTATATCTTAGAAATTCTTAAGTCTTAGAGTCTACTCTGTTTTGTATTAGTTTACACCTTTGATTGTATATCGACTGTAAAACCAAAAAAACCTTTTATTTGATTAAGTTAGATAGTGAGAAGTCTCTTTCAAATGTGATTGAGCATTAGAAGTATCTTGCTTGTGTGTTTTAGCATTGGAAGTCTTTTGCTTGTGTTCCTGAGCATTTGTAACCTTTAGAGATTATAGTGAAAATCCTTTTGAAATGCAACGAGACCGGACTACTCTTGGTTTATGAGAGGAATTAGTATAATTGCTTTAGGTCTCTATTTATCTATCTATCTATCTATCTCTGTGTTTTAATCTCAAATCGTTGATCACTACTTCAAACTCTGATCAGTGAAACATTTAGAAAAAGTTTAACCCCCGTCTTTTGTTTTTCTCACCTAAAGATTGTATCAGAGCACAGTTTGTGCTCAACCACTTAATCGTGTCACAGAAAAATCCCAAGAGAAAAATGTGTCTACTGATTCTGGCACTGGTGGTACTGGAGATAGTGGTGCTCAAGTACAGTATGATTACAACAGTAACAATAACAATAACAATAATTCTACCTCTGAAAAGAACAACTATTCAGTTAGACCTCCATCATTCAATGGAGATGCTACTCAGTTCTCATGGTGGAAGAGCAAGATGTATAGTCACATCATATGAGTTGACGATGAGCTATGGGACATTATTGAAGATGGTGTTCACTTCCCTGTTGACTGTAAAGGTATGGTGATAGTGATGACAGGTCATCTTACGTTATTCTTAGCATGTTTTTCAGATATTTTCAGTAGGTTTTAGCAGCAAAAAGGAGGAGTGTTAGAACGATAGTCTATGCTTTCGGGACTTTTGTAATGTTTTCTATATTTGAGTCTCTAATTCTACTTTTCCCGAAACATAACAATTTTAGAGGGTTTTTGAAGTAATTCACGAAGAAATCATGTCGGAAAATCAACACTAGTAGAAAATCCTTGTGTGGTTTAAAGCAGACTAATAGAAAATGGTATGAAAAACTTTCCATCTCTCTTATTCAACAATGATACATTCAGGCATCTATATATCATACTTTCTTTTGCTCATACATCAACTAATACATTCACTACTCTACTTATGTATGTGGATGATATTATCTTAGCTGGACATTAACTTACCGAAATTACAAGGATTAAAACCATGATTGATTAAACTTTCAAAATCAAGGATTTAAGCAAGCTAAAATATTTCCTTGACCTTGATGTTGCTTAATTTAACCTTGGTATTTATGTTTGTCAAAGGAAATACTTATTGGGTCTACTCAATGACTTTTGATTACTTGGCTCCAAACTTGTTACTACTTCTATGGATCTTTCTATCAAGTTGCAGCACGATGGGGAACAATCAGGGGTGGACCTGGACTTCCAATATTAGTGGGGCTATATTTTTTGTTAAATGATTAGCTAATACAAAATTTAATAAGTTGTATTTTTTTTAATCGGCCAACACTACTCACGTCGAGAAAGTATAAGAAACACTTAACAAAAATCTGCCGCATCCCTCCTAAGCCCAACATTACAACAGATTTACAAAACAACACCAAAGTTGCTTCTACCAAACAATAACAACAGAGAAACAGAACACCCCCCATAAATAACAACCAACACAGCCACCTAAAACATTAGAGGCAATCATACCAAAAACAAAAATACAAGCATTCAAACAGCTATGAGGCAATCAAACAGAATCAAAAAGAACAAAGCTAAACCATCCTAAGGCCAACACACGCTACTGGTTATCAAAGGAACCAATGAGCAAACAAAATAAACATAAAAACAACAGAAGGAGGAAATAAACAACTCAGGAACAAAACAGAAGCAACCAACATCCTAATTCAATTTCAACTTCAAACAATATAAAATCAATTTCAATTTCAATTTCAGTACTACTATCACTACTACTCTCATTATCTTAATTCAATTTCAATTTCAATATCAAGATTCAATTATTCTCACTACTATCAATTTCAGTATAGTAATTTAGAAACTGACCTGAAAGAGAAGAAGAGAGGAGATAGACATGGACTGGCCGGCTGAGAGAGGAGATGAGATGGGCTGACCGACTGAGAGAGGAGAGAACGGATCGACGGTTCACTGGTGGTGGTTGTGGACTGGTCGTGTGTTGTTTGTTGGATTTTGTCTGAATCGCGTTTTGCATAAGCAAAGAAGAAGGAAGGAAAACACGCGTGCTATTGCCACACCCTGCCCTGCTCAGGTCCGCCCCTGGGAACAATTATATAAAGATATATATTCATATCACAGGCTAATAAGCATATTTCTATATTTGACTAATATAAGGCAAAATATTTGTTTTGTAGTACAGCAGCCCAATCATTTTTCATTAGCACAAACAAAAGTTCATTACAATGCTACATGTAGAGTTATAAATATTCGAAGGGTTGTCTTAGAAAGGGGTTATTCTTTCACTGATGTTGACTGAGAGTGCTCTGTATTCTATCATGGCGCACCAATTAATTAAGAAGCAAAGCACTATATCGAGATCCTCTAGTGAAGTAGAATACAGAGCACTCTCAGGTGCAGCTTGTAAAATGTAATGGATAATCTACTTGCTGAAGGATTTCAAAACAAAGAATACTAAAGCTCCATTTTTTTACTATGATAATCATAGTGCATTACACATTGCAGCCTACTAAGTTTTTCATGAAAGAACAAAGAATCTAGAAATAGATTGTGACTTTATAACAGTAGTCAATAGCGGTCGCGCATAGTGTAACTTTGATTAACCGCTAGGGTAATCGTCGTAGCGGTACAGAATCAAATAGTGGCCGCTTCAGCTGATATAGAGGTGAAGCGGAGGGTAGCGGATAGCGGCCGCTTTAGCCGCCATATTATTTTAGTAGGAATTTTTCAAATTGACCCTATTTTTTAGGGCATTTTATTTATGTCGTAAACCCTAACATTTTCAACTCTTTCTCTCTTCTCAGCTGCACCACAAAACACACTCTTCTATGTTCCAACTGGAAAACACGACTTGAGGATCTCTTCTATCTTTCTCTGTTATTTTTTTCTTCCTCTGTTTTCTTTTGTTTTATGGTTTCTCTTGTTTTATGTTGTTTTTATTTGTTCATCTGTCTTTTGTTTTTCAGTGTTTTGATTTATCAATGTTTAATGATATTTGAGTGTTATTTTTAATTTTATATTAAATACAGTTTTTTTATACTTTAAGGTATTATTCATGTAATTTTTCCAAAATCTAATTAAATATCAGTGACCGCTATTTGTCATACCGCTATAAGTTATCCTGTTATCCCACTTTTGGGGTCATCCGCGACACACCACTATCTAGAATTGACTACTATGCTTTGTAAGAAACAAAGTTCTAGATGGAACAATGAAACTCCTTCCTAATTTAAGTGAAGAACAAGAAGCTGACTTCTTCACCAAGTTAGTGCATCCTAAACCATTTCTTGCTCTATTATCCATGTTAGGCATGGTAGATATATATCGAGCAGCAACTTGTGGTGGACCGTTAAGAATGAAGAAAGAAGAGAGATTACCTGAGGAACAAGTCATCTACCATAGCTCTAACTTACTTGTCACATAAGCTTGCACTTCTATTATGACAGTTAGAGAGGCTATTATATATAGTGCAGTAGATCATCATAGTTAGCTTAGACTTGAGTTAGCGTATAAATTGCACTCACCAAATTTTCTTTCACAATGATATCCATTTTCTAGAATTCTCAATTCAACTTTCTTAATATAATCAGTTCACTTTAGCTCCACATATCCAACACTCTCAAAAAATATTCAAAGGATTGCTTTCAAAAAAATTGTATTCAGAAAGTATGAATTTTAGTAATTCTTATGTTCTCTCTTTAGGAGGTCTGAGATCAACCATATCTTTTTTGATATTTTTAACAAAATATTATATCTATTATTGATTTTTTATTTTTAAATTTTTTTTATTCCTAAAATTGATTAAGGATTCACTCTTTAGACCATTTTTAAGAGATCCATATTAAATAAACTTTGCTATTAAAGTTAGAAAATTGCGTCCACAAGTCCTAGCTCAACTGGCAAAATGCCGAAATTGTTAGGCCGGACGCCTTGACCGGGGTTCGAACCTCGGTACCTCCACTTGTGTGTGTGAGTTTATAATGACTTTGCCATTTCTTCTATCTACCAAAAAAATAATTAGAAAATTGCTCTTTAAGCTTTTGAAATTGTTCTTATGCACCCGGTAATTACTTTAATACCCTTAACGGCAGTTAATTGCAGTTCCCTATTACACTGAATTGTCGTTAGAGGTAGTGAAGGTAAATTTGAGTGCGTGAGAGCAATTTCAGAAGCTTAAAGAACAATTTTTTTGAAAGTTTTGTTTAGCTTTTATAAAAAATAAAAAAAAAAGTTCCCAAAAGGAGACAGATGATAAAACAGGGAAAAACAAGAAAAGAAAAATTTAAGAGCAAAGTAATTAACATCGTCAATCCAAAACTACGAAACTACCGTAATCCTATCTTAATAAAAAGTTGTTTCCTTGTCCTGTTTCTTTTTCTTTATAACAAAAGCATATTGTATAATATTTAATGACATCCCAACATTACTTTTAATTTAATTTGCTAAGTTGAATCCTCTAATTGGCCAACAACTAGGCAATGTTCCGGGTGACAAAGCACTTTCAAGACTACAACATGCTATGTAGATTTCGCTATGTCATGTATGTTTTCTTGTTTCTTTGTTTGGTTTCTTTTTATTAAAAACACAAAAGAATGAATCTTTCTTGCCTGCTTATCTTATGGCTTATTTTCTTTTAGACTATGAACTTAAGGAAGTTTTGAGTGTTTGTGAGGGGGGAGGAAAGGGTTGTGGGGACAAAAGAAGTTTATGTTTTTTACTTTGATTGAGATATATAATGTGAACATTTTTTGTTAAGAAATAATGTGAACATTTTTTAACGAGACCCAAAGTTGTGATTGGGATTGTTAAGAAAAAGAAAGTAGTTGAACTCCATTCAACAGAAAAAAGTAGTTTAACTGAACCGCTTGTATTAGATTGGCAATTGCTAATAATCCATAACGCACTCTTTAGCATTCTCTTAATATTTTGGGTTTTGCCCAATAGTAGACATCTTATCTTATATTTGACATTTCTAATAGGGATCTCCAAAATAGTTTTAAGGTAGATTCATACCATTTTAATATGAAGCACAAAAAGAAACGAGGTAATTGAGTTTCAAGTAGTTAACGATCATTTTTGAGTCTGTTACAACATTCTTCTTTGGGTGCATTGAAACTAAAAAAGAAATGAGGTAATTGAGTTCAAGTAGTTATTGACCTCCACTAAATGATGAATTATTAAGGAGAATATAAGTTTAATTTTAAGTGGAACACATTTTAGCCAATTTTACTTATCTTTCGATCGAACTTCAAATTATCAAAACTCGCATCTCTTAGAAACCGAACGATTAACACTAAAAAAACTATAAAAAAAATTTAGGATTAATTGTTGAAATGGTCCTTGAAAAGCCTAAATATCTACTAAAATGATCCTTTTATAGACTCAAATTACATGATTACAATATGTCTTTTTAGTTTTACAAAATCATTTTTAAGATTTCATGTATATTAATTACAATATCAATTTGAGCGATTATCCCAAAAGCCTAAATATGGAACCTCGTTCTTTTAAGTAAAATACTACGCCTTTTTTTCCCGATTATATCTACTTCCTCCATATTAAAAGAATACTCCCTTCATCCCCATATGTAAGCTCCTTTTGCATTTTTCATATTTCTTAAGAAAAGTTGTCAGTGTAATTAATGTGTTTGTTTTGTGTGTTAATATTACTAAATTGTCTTTTGTTTGTATGTGTATTAAATTTGACTTTTCATATTTCAAGACAAGTTAGAAGTATTAGTTAAGGGTTTGTTTAGGAAAAAAATGATAAATGCATCTAGTAATTTGAAAAGGGTTTACATTTAGGGACAATTATTCTAAAATGTTGCATTGGTATTCTAAAATGACAATTATTTTAAGAAAAATCTTATATATAAAAGTTCTTAAGTCTATTACACAACTTTTTGGAGGCAAAAAATTTGTTGCAAATCTCCTTCCTAATTTTTTGCTCTTTTTTTACTTTTTTAGAAAATGATCACATATCTTATATATAAAAGTTTTTAAGTTTCTTAGACAACTTTTTGGAGCCAAATAAGTTATTGCAAATTTCATTTCTAATATTTTGCTCTTTCTATATTTTTTTCAGAAAATGATCGCATGTTGAAATTCTAGCACGTTAGTTTTAAGATATTCTGTGTGATGTTCCAACACCAGACGCACAAATACAAATGTTGAGTTTAATGTTTAAACATCATGCAAATCAGCACAAAATACGCAAAAGTAAAAGACAAGGAAATAAAAGGCATGGGAGAATTGTTAACCCAGTTCGGTGACAAACACACCTACTCTTGAGGCTAACAAGCCAGGAAGGAAATCCACTAGTGTAGTCCTTATTCTAAGTTCTCAGCAAACTCCTCGTTTACAACTCTAGACCGAGGACTTACCCGTCTTGACTTCAACCTAGGAACTCCTAGATCTGAGATCTCATCTCACTTTCCTCAATTAATCACAACCCATGTGATTATCAAATTACAACTTAATAAGGTGAAGTTACCTTCAAAGACAAACTACTTCTATGCTTCAAAGCTTAGGAGTAGCAACAACTTACAACTTAATAAAACAGTCATATGCTTGCATCAAGGTGATACAAGAAAGGCTCACAATTAACAAACACTTAAACTCAGTCATTATCATGTATCAAAGCGATACAAGAAAATGCTCACAATTAACAAAGACTAAAAACCTTAAAAACTCTATTCTTGATATGACAGCTTGAATGAATGATTAGGTCTTGAAGTCTTGAATATATACTGAAGCAATACGGGTTAAATAGTCTAGTTGGACTTCAGAACAAAGTAGATTCTCAAGCTGATCCACGTAACAAAGCAGTAACAAATATAGCAACTCCTAAAAAGTATGAACATCTTTAGGAACTACCAAAAACTCCACCAAAGATTTCCAAAATATTGTCTATACTTTAGGAACAAATCACACAGCTGATTCTGGTCAAAAACGCGTTATTTGGCCAACAAGAAATAAGGTGTGGATTCCTTAATAAGATAAAGCACGTGCACAACTAGGCACATAGACAGGGCACACTAAACTGTGACAAGATGTTGGAACATCATATCCAACATCGTTTAAGAGTATTTGTTTTAGCAAAAATGAGGTCAATACTTCAAATACCCAACACATGTCTTATATATAAAGGTTCTTAAGTCTCTTAAACAACTTTTTGAAGGAAAAAAAGATGTTGAGGTCTAAATTACTTCGGGGGTTTTATTATTTGTCTTTTGAAAGCATTATCAATGATTTTTTCATAACAAGGATTGGACCAAGGGTCAACCCTAATCCCTTATCTTATTATATTGGTTTTGGACGTACTTACGAAACAAATTCAACAGCTAGCACCAAGATGTATGGGTTTTGCTGATGATGCAGTCTTAACTGGAGAGTCGATGGAAGAATTGAATGGGATGTTGGAGACTTGGAGACAAGTCTTAGAAGCGTATGACTTTCGTTTGAGTAATAGCAAGACATAATATATGTAATGTAATTTCAGCAAAAAGCGAAATATTTCGACCTTAGAGGTGAAAGTTGGAGATCATATCATACAAGTTACACAATTTAAATATATTTGGTTCATTCTTTCAACAATTTTTTTTTGGGTTCATAGTACAAAATGATGGAGAAAAAAAAGCATATGTAAATCGTCATATTCAAGTTAGATGGTTGAAATGGAGAAGAGTCTAAAGTGTTTTTGAGATACAAACGTACCATTTAGGTTGAAGTGAAAAAAATACCAGACAGTTGTCAAAACAACGATGTTTTATGGAACAGAGTATTGGGTGGTTAAGTACCAACATGGGAATAATGTATGTGTGCAGAGATAGGGATATTTCGTTGGATGTGTGGTAAGACTAGATGGGATAAGATTAGAAATGACATCATTGTAGAGATAGTTGGGGTATCACCTCTGGTATAAATATTGTGGAAAATAGATTTAGGTGGTTTGAACATGTAGAGAGAAAACATGTAGATTCTATAAGAATAGTAGAACAAATAGAGGATAGTCATATTACAAGAGGTATAGGAAGACCTAGAAGAACTATAAGAGAAACTATTAGAAAATATTTATAGATTAATGAGTTGGAATTAAATATGGTTTATGATTGAACAATATGACGTATTTCGGTCCATGTAGTCAACCCCACTTGGTGGGATAATGTTTGGTTGTTGTTGTCGTCGTCTTTTGGAAGCATTAACTCATATGCTCAACAACATATATTATTTCATTTCATAATCAACTTTCCGTGCATCGCACATGTTTAAATACTAGTAAACAATTATAATGAGACAATTATTTTAAGATGGACGGAGTATTGTTTTCCTAAAAATAGTGAGGCGCACCTTTTAAACTTCTTCAAGGTTCATGTTAAAAGTAAGTTTTCTTTTATTCGTGTTGTTAATGATTGACAACTATATTAAATTTCTCAATACCAATAAAAAATTGGACTAACATGCTATACAATATTAATCCAAAAAAACCATACATATTTAAAATCAAGGGTGCACCTTTAACTCATTTTCTAGAAGTTTTTTTTTTCACGTGACAAAAGAAAAAGAAGAAAAAAAAGGAAAAAAAGGAATTACATCCTTAGAAAGGACACTCCAAGAGCAACAGCTAGCAAAGCTGGTGACAAACTAGACGGATGCTCCTGAAGTACAATTAGAGGATCTACATTATTAGCTCCCAACTTTGATAGCACGTCTTCACAAGCATTTCCTTCATGAAAAGTGTGATGAAGAGATATTGTCTAATCTTTTTGCAAGAAAATTTCTTATAATCTCTAGCTTATTAGTATAATGATGAAACTGAGACGTTCCCTTTGTGACAAGTTTAACCAGATGCAAGGAATATGAGAAACACATTATTTTCCTAAATCCAGTCTGCCAACAAAGTCTGATGCCCACTAAAAGTGCTTGTATTTCAGCATGAAGAATATTAGACAAACCTACACTCCCATAGAAACCAAATTGAAATGTTCCATCATGATTACGCATCAAGCCACCAAAGCCTTCCTTCCTTAGATTAGCAAGAGAACTTCCGTCCATATTGAAAACCATTGCATCTCCGTCCCATTTATTCCAACACACCTCACAAGTTGTTCGAGGGGAGTGGGAGGTTGGACTTCCAAACGCCGGTTGTAAACATGTAGCTGAGAAAAGATAGATTTTGTGATCTACTTCAAAGGAGTTGTGATCCATCCACATTATCAACCAAGCTAAGATACCTACTTCAACCATTAAGATTTCTAAGATCTTTGAAGTCTTGTCTAGACCAACCTTATGACACATTGCTTGAACATCACTAAACCCACAATCACTTCAAATTTCAACTGGGCATGGACATAACATTAATCAATGGGAAATAGTTTCATCTTCAACGTAGAAAGGGAAAATAAGCGTTAAAAGAACTCCCCAAATGACACAAGACACTTCTAGGCGGGAGAGACTTGTGGCATGTTTGTCATAAGAAAAATTGCACACTAGCTGAGAGATATAGATTCCAAATCCACATTCAAGATTCTTGAGAAATTTCATTATGATGTTGATGGCAAAGCATCATATGATATTTTTGGTTGAACTCACTTGCAAGTGGTAGCATAGCCACTTGGCACCAGCTAAAAAAGGCTTTTCTCATCCACATTTTTACAGCTATAAATTACTTGGTAAAGAGGCGAGAAAATTCCATTTTTCAACAAGAAGACGGAGAAAATCTCTAGGATGCATGGGAAAGGTATAAGCTGCTTCTTAAAGGGTGCCTTGGGCACAAATTTTTGAAATGGAGGTAACCCTTATCTTTACTAACGGTCTTAAGACCCAAACTAGAATGTTTTTAGATGCTTCTGCAGGTCGTTTGATGAAGAACAAAATAGTCATCGAGATTCATGAACTTATTTACAACATGTCTTTGAACGAGTATAGGTCTCAAGGTAATGATAGGAATGTTGTGAAAAAGAAAGAATTGTTGAAACTCGAAACCCAGGATGCTTTACTTAGAAATCACAAACTTCATACCAAAGTAATTGAAGAAATAGCTAAGAAGCTAGAAGCACAAGAGGTGGTGAAGTTGTCAGCCACTGACATCGGGTGTATCTTTTGTGAGCAAGCGCATGAAACTGGAACATGTCTTATAGCAAGTTTGGGGTTATATGAGGAACAAGTGAAGTACATGGGAGTTGTTGCTAGGAAGCAAAGGTACCCATCCTCTAACATATTTAATTCTGGTTGGCCAACTGATCTATATTTCTTTTTTGGTGAAAGCAATAATTTTGAACCATCTCAAGCCACCAACTGACAACAGCCAATGAAAAGTCTTGAAGAAACTCTTGACCAATACATGAAGGTCACTCAAAATCAAATTGAAGCTCTCTCAAAGAACCAATAAGAATCTAAAAGAAACATCGATCCTTCAATTAAGAATGTGGAAACTCAAGAAGTTAGGAGTGCATGATGGTGTTGAATGAGGAAAGTGATCGAAAAAAAATAATATTGAGGGAGGTAACGAGATGAAACACCAGGTAAGTAGATAAAGCCCCTTAATTGTGCCAATTGAGAAATATAAAAAAGAGAGAAAGAAAAGTAGGTAGAATGCAAGTACTCCTGGAAACTCTATAACACATTAATATTACCCTACCATTGCTGCTATTGAACATAATCCTATTTATCTAAGTTTAATAAACATGTTTCTGGCCAAACAACGTGAACTTTGGGAAATCGAAGAAGCACAAAGAATGGTACGCCGCCAAACGAAACAAAGGGAACCATAATGGTGGACCAGAAAGTTTGAATAAAAGTGGAGTAGTAAGGATCTTATTAATCAAAGTAAGGAGACCATAAGGGAAGTTTCTAAGGAGACTTTGATTGAGGAGGAAAATGTAAGTAATGTTGAGTCTAGTACTCAGGAAGTAGTTAAGGATGTGACTTCTGAGGAGAAAAGAATACCAACCATGGATGTGATGTTCATGATAGGAAAGAAGGCTTCAAAGAAAAACAAAAATAGAAGGAAGATGGAAAACAAGGGGAATGTTGAAGTATCGGAGACAATAGTTGAGGAAGATACACAACATGATCTTAAAGGAGGTAAGACTCTTGTTGTGGGAGTAGAAGTTAGTGAGCATAAAAAAAATGAAAATTTTCAAGAGCTCGTTAAAGCTTTAGAAAATTTAACGCAAATATAGCCATCAAAGAAATGGTCGAAAAGAGTCATTGTTGTATGAAATTTTTGCAGGAGATCCTGAAGCTAAAGAAGAAGCCCTCTAATGAAGAGTTTATTTCTCTAACCCAAAATTGTTGTGCGATTCATGATTTTTAGGTATCACGATAAGAAGGAGATCTCAGATGTTTTAATGTCCCTGTTAATGTAGGGAATATTTTTGTAAGAGAAGCTTTATGTGATCTAGGAGCAGGTGGAAATCTTATGTCGTTATCCACCTTCAACTTGGGTGGAGGATTAACATTACGACCTTGTTTTATGAATGTTGGTCTTGAAGATGGCAGTGAAACAGAACTTGTAGGTATGGTAAGAAATATGATGGTTGACATCGATGGGTTTCAATTCAAAATCGATGTTATTGTTGCACAGGATAAAGGAGAGCAAGATTGCCTGCTGATTCTAGGAAGGCCGTTCATGGTGACTGCAAAAGCTTTGGTTCACTGTGAGCAGAAGGAGGTTTTCATAAGGTCTAACAGTTATTATCAATGCTACAAGGTGACTCCACCATCAAATGCATACAACTTGGCTATGAATCATGTTGACAATTGGGAAACATTCAAAGCCCTTGTTGAACAATCTGATGGGTCGGAATCTGAAGATGACTCCGAGTCTGAAGAAGCTTATGGATAGTTAGAACCAGAAGAATACTACAGACGGTTAGATTATGAAGGAGATTGTTCATATGAGGAAGAAGAAGACAAGGAACCTGATGGTTTGGGGATCCCAAGCTCACCTTAGACAAATATCTCAAGTTCGAGACGATAAACAAGCGTTGAATGGGAGGCAACTCATATTTTTATTTTCAGTCATTTATTTTTCATAGCAACTTTATCACATCATTCCTTTCTCTTATTATTGCAAACTCGAGACTAGGCACGTTATTTTTACATGAATTACATAACTTTCCCTTTCAAAAATTGCAAATTTTGTTTTAGACTTGGAGAATTATTCAAACCATTTTCAGCAGAGAGCTAGCTTACTTCTGAAGTTCAAAAGCACAATAACTTTTGTAGCTTGATGCGGAAGATACTCAAAAAAAGTCATCATTACCATTATGTATAGCATACACGGTGAGATTTTTAGCCAAATATAAATTCAATATGTTTCTATTTTTTTTCTTTCATTATGAATGTTCTGATGACAGGTCATCTTACGTTATTCTTAGCATGTTTTTCATTCTATTTTAGTAGGATTTCTTAGCAAAAAGAAGGAGCATTAGAACGATTGCCTATGATTTTGGGACTTTTGTAATGTTTTCTATATATGAGTCTGTAATTCTAGTTTTCTCGAAACATAGCAATTTTAGGGGGTTTTTGAAGTGATTCACGAAGAAATCATGCAAATCGGCAAATCAAGAACAACCAAAGAATTGTGAAGATTCAAGAGACAAGAATAAAGATTCAAGAGGCCTCAGAAGACTTATAAATGAGAAGAATTCTACTTCCAAAGTACTGAGGCAAGTTATTTGAGGACGAAGTGTTGGGTATTTGTATTGGCTGCATTGTTACTAAAACAAATATCCATGTTTGTGTTTTTGGAACCAATGTTCCAACATGACTCAGGCATGCCTGTAAGATGTTGGATACGATGTTCCAACATTCTGGCACGGTTCAGTGTGATATGTATCTTGCCTGTTTGTACGCGCGCCTTATCTTTAAAAGGAAACAATATTTCGTTATCTTGTTGACCAATATTCCTAAAGTTGTGATTATATTTTAGGAAATATTTGTTATTGTTTTGGAAAATCCTAAAGATGTTCCGACATTTTAGGACTTTCCATATTTGTCTCTGATTCTTGTTTTGCAGATCAGTTGGACGATCTGTTTTGTTCTGAAGCCCAACTAAAGTAGTTGACCTGAGCTGCTTCAGTATATAAGGGAGACTTCAAGACCTAATGAACTATTCAAGCTGCCATTCTAAAAAGTTTAGATTTTTAGGGTTTTGAGTCTACATGTGTTCTATTCTTGTATCATGTTGATGCAAGTCTAGTACCTTTATTGTGAGCCTTTCTTGTATCGTTTGTGATACATGTTAAGGATTGTGTGTTGAGTTGTAAACTCTAATGTACTACACCAAAGCTTGTAAGCAAGGTGTTAGTTGTTTGTTTGAAGGTAACTTCATCTTTGTGTTTGTCACCGAACTGGGTCAACAAACTCACTGTGTTCTTTACTTTCTTGTCATTTATTTTCTTGTTATTATTTCAGTTTTATTTGCGATGTTGAAACATTGAAACATCTTACAAAACCTTTTAAAACAAGTACGCTAGAATTTCACGAAGACCTAAAAACGATAGAAAATCAGAGCTTGGGCCCGGAAGGAAGACAGAATGCACCTAGGGCATTGGAAACATGCCTAGGGCATTATTTGATAAGCCATGCGCCTAGGGCATGACATTTGCTTCACTCTCATGCGCCTAGGGGATTTGTCATGCACCCTGTGCATTCAAAAATTCAGGGCGCAATGGAACCATATTTGCTTCACTCTTATGTGTCCTAAGATTCATAGATAGGAAGACCTAATGGAACCATAGCCTTAATTGCCTCGGGAAATACTGGAAAGCCAATATAAAGTTTATGTTTCAATTACCTTTGAATTAGCAAGACCCCGCACGTAAGGATCACCGTGCGATCAGCAGGTGCAATTAACCATCAGAGGGAAAGGCATAATTAGGTACCCAGTGGCTAAAACTCATTGGGTCAGATGGGGCCCTACCTATTTAGAAAACTCCCAACGGCCTCATCACTTGTATAGTCTACTTAAGATAAATAAACACGACATTTATATTATTTATTATCCAACAACGTATATACATAGGGGATTTGATGAATCCAAATCACTGCTTACTTTTTTGCAACCAAAAACAGGTAAAAATTGATAAAAACAGGTGCAAATAGATAAAAATTGAAACTTAACTTTTATACAGTCAAACTTACAAAAATAAGTAACAAGAATTGTTCGGACGAAAGGACAATCCATGTGGATATGATACTCTACTTATCACTTTATTACTTGATGAAAACGACTGATACACTTGCCCTAACCGTTGCATTATTACAAATAACGTCCCATCATGTTCCATGTTGGATTGTTATTTTTGCTCGAAATTTTGGTCGTTCTCTATGAATTATTGGTTGTATTATCATACACACAAGACATTTGTTTTTGGCAACTAAAGCCTTTTTCAACCCACCCTGAATTATTATTAGATATCCTTTGTGAAACTACTTTGAGTCTCGATGCTTTAATTTTTTCTTGGTTACTTTTATGTGACTTTGCATCATCTCACAAGTTATGAACCCTATTGATTATATCTGTTGGATTTTTTTTTGGGAATCGATAGGTTACTTTAATACTTGTCACGGTTTAAAATTATGTTTGGGGTTGCTATTTGGGATTAACAACATCTTATGTTTGGGGTGGGGTACTAATAGAAATTGGTTATAAAAGGAAAAAATATGAAAAAGAAAATGTAGATAAAACATCAAAATGATGGTCTACAAAAAAAAAAAAAAATCAAGAGAGAAAAACAAAAGTTTAGTCTCTTAAAAAATGAAACTAGTACCTTATAAACATTGGGTGTGACATAGTTTATGAATGAAGTTAGACATTTGGATGACAAAGTTTTCAAAGTATTTCAAATAGGGAATCGTTAGGAACTAACTCCAAAGTGTTTGATAGCCTACTTTGTAACACCCTAAACCTTTAAGCAATAAATCACGCATATAATACAAACATACAAGGAATTTAGATGCTACATTTTCAATAAGTCCAAAACATGCATAAATAATTTTTCAAAATATCACATCAGAATAATAACATAACATCTCATCAACAAATAATAAAATCTCCAAAATAGTCATGTCACATGTATCATAATACATCATCGAATATAAATCTCAAATCTCAACATACTGAGTGATAGTCTCATAAAGACATGAAATATAAACGACAAGAGATCGACATCCTAATCAGAGCCCTAAAATAAGACTCTAAAGCAGAGAGACGAGGTAGCTTCAAAGCTAGCCTCAAGAATACTCACAAGCAAAGCAAAGATACTAATCCTGCAAGTCGTCTACAGATTCATACAAATAGGCAGGCGATCAACCAAACGACCACTGGGGGTTAGATAACAATTCCACAAATAAAGTATAATAAAATGAAAGTAAAATGAGATAACTAATTTCAAATGATTAATAGCAGTTAATTAAATCACTCACAATGTATGCAATGCGCTCTAGACACGACTCTATATGCATGTGGTACCAATTGTCGTCATTGAATAAAAAGTATTTTAATCGTCACTGGATACAAAGTATCCTAATCGTCGTCACTGGATATAAATATCCTACTTATGAATGCATGAACATATGACTCAATAATGCATACGTTCACCCAATAAATCGTCATCATTAACGTCGTCACTTTTCATACATGCGTTCATTATCAATATCGTTGTTACTTTGCATGTACGAATTCATCATCATTAATAAATCATCATCATTAAAATCATCATCATAATCATAATCATCATCAACTTCTATCACCTTAAGGAAACAATAATGTTTCAAAATCATATTTTGTATAAAAGACGGAAAACTAACCACAACATAACATTCATCATCCTAAACACTCAATCATCATAGATTCATCATCTTTCTATCATATAAACATGAATACAATCCACTAACAAGTTTTGAAAATCATAAAAACTCAATTTCGGTAAAGTTGGTCTATTTTCCGAAAATTGTCTATTTCCGATTTAATTCACAAAGTAGGGTTCCATGTTCTTACATATCATTAAAAACATCCCTACATATTATCTAACATCTAGGATAATCAATCATTGCATTTTGGTGTCACAAGGTTCGTATATTTTCTCAAAAACTCAAAGTTCGTCTCATTTTTAACATGTTTTGAAATCAATTATTTTCCTCACGAAACCCATTTGGGGTTGGCCTAGTGGTTGACTTGGGATCTTGGTGTTTGCTCCTCCAAAGGACTCAGGTTCGATTCTCTCTAGTGTCAATTTCGGTGGGCTAAGTCCATACAGAGCTTGCTCTGGCTTTAAACGGGACCCGCGCAAGTGGGCGGTGGGATTGGTCCCCTCAGATTAGTCGATTCTTGGATCGGATACCGAGTTTTCAATTTATTTTTTTTCCTCGAGAATAAGCCATGTTAATCCACTCAAATAGACCTAATTAAACTCTATTCAAGTAGGTTTAGGTGTTAGGAACTCATAGGGATACATACGGAACCCCCAAAAGTACAAAAAAACGATGTTTTCAAACCATCAAGCAAGTGCACGACCGTGCATTTTTGCACCAGGAAAAACGCACGGTCCAGGAACTTACGCACGGGTCGTGCACTTCCTGAAGGCAGACCGTGCGTTTTGCTTGACAGCAAAACTGCACGTTTTCATGTTTGCGTGTGCCGGAAAAAGTCCAATTCTTAATCCATTTTCGATCCCGTTTTCACCAAATTCATTCCTAACACTTTAACGGTAAATCGTCACCCCAAAATATAGTTTTCTAACCCAAAACAACTTAATTCAAAAACCTCAATATGACTTATTTTGCAAAAGTGCTCAAAACGACTTTTAGCTTAAAAAACCCGATTTTTCTCAAACGATTCCTCACTAAAACACAACAACCAAAAACATAAATTCTCCTCAATCTTATTCATCACAACAACTCCATTAATCTGTTCAAATTCATCAAAGTCAAACTTTTCTAATTTTAATCCATTTTCACAGAAGTTATAAAATCACAACAACACATTTATCAACACACAATGCATGAATCATCATCATCATCACCAACACAACCCAACAACATTCTATCATATAACCATAATTTCACCATCAATCAACAACAACATCAATTTTCATCGATCTAGGCTAAAATTTCAACATAATCATTTTAACATATAACAACTATGAAGTTTAAGCACAAACAAGTAAAATAACCTGCCCAATAAAATTACTAATTTACCCTTACTTGCCAAATGACCAAAATACCCCCTTAGTCTAAAAATGACTAAAATACCCTTCTAGGCCAAAAATCCAATAATTCCCAAATTAAATACACACAAAGACAAATAAGCACAAATAAACACACATACATACACATTAAAATAATTGTAGCTAAAAACGGGTTGTTACATACTTTCCCATATATGTCCCACCTTAACCTTGAATGTCTGTTTAGAATTGCTTCAATCCCATAGCAAGGTACACTCACATGACGACTAGAGTGTGACAAATGCCTTGACCAGCCCCACCGGCTTTAGGAGGTACGTATGTGTATCTTGGAATTGTATGTGGTTGAAAGTAGTTGTATCTTCTCTAAGTTTGTTCCGTTTGCATGGAAATGGTAAGCTAGTTAAGTCTGATGATGGGAAAAGTTGACAATCTGAGCAAAATCTCTGGAAAGGTATGTTCTTACTATAACTTCTTGCTATTGTGTTTCTTGAGGACAATAACTAGTTTAAGTTTGGGGTTGTGATAACGGAGCATCATATAATATTTTTGGCTATGTTTTTACTACTTTTCTTTGAATTTGAATACAAATAAGATGAGAATTAGAGGAGTTGTTGATGGACAAAATTGGCAAGTGCACCAAATCGTAACAAGTAATAAACTAGTCCATTTATCGTTCTCCATAGCGATTGTCGTTCAACTTAGTAATTAATAAAACTTATATCAAAAGCGAAAGTAAATAAAAGTGAATAGAATTCCAGGGTTGAATTGCCCTGCCCAATGCAAGATCAGGTTTTTGTGATTAAGATGATTAACGATGATTAGGGCTACCTTGAATCCCCCTTTCTTCTTTATTGAAATTATCTTTTAAGAAATCAAACAACTTATGTGGTGCATCATTAAATTAATGAATTCCAACGGTAAAACCCGCACTAGTTTCTTTAGATAACTTGTTTGAAACCAACCAAAGTTATGTACTACGTTTTTCAAAAGAAAGGAGTAACGAAGAAAAGGACTTAGACCTAAACTTACTTACCTCTAGAAGAAGTAGTAATTAGAAAAGCCAATGAACTGATAAAATTACAGGTTGTCAATGCCTACTTAAATGATACAGATTAATCCAAAGGTTACACTAGTAGTTAACCAATTAACGAAGCATTAATGAACTTGAATACTCTAATTTAAATCTCAACACAATCAAAAGCTTAAACTGATTGAAAACTTTATTAATAAATTCCAAAAAATAAGAAAGGGTTCATCGTGGGACCCTAATCAAGAGGTTTTGTTGCTCATGGAAACATACATCATAAGAAAACAATATAATAACATACCCTAGAGAGAACAAAAGATGGAGAAATCCTTCCTTGGAACTCTGATGCTTGACCCTTGACTTCACTAACAAATTTTTCTGAATGAATAAAATAGCGTGCAAGGGTCTTTATTTATAGCATGAGATTACTTAGGGATTAAAAGAAGAAAATTGGACTTTATCCACCGATCCATCTTGTAAAACAAGCAAAAGGCGATTTTTACTCGCTTACGGGTGCATGGGCGCCTGAGGCAACCCCTAAGGTGCGATTTCTTACGTTTTCATCCTGTTTTCGAACGTTCTTCCGTTTGAAAACTCATGGGAACTTGAAATGAATTTTCTTCATTTTGTATTGTCTTCAACAACATTCTAAGAACCAGTGATCTTTAATTCTTCATCGTTGATCCTTCACGTGATGTCTTGATTTGTTGATTTTACATGATTCCTCACTACAAAACACTTAAAACACATATGGAGTTGCATGATCTAGAATAAAACTAAATTAAAACGACTCGAGTGAAAACAATACAAGATGTTCCTTAAACCATTGACAACTCCTTGAACTCTCATCTTATTTGTCTTCAAAATGCAAAGAAAAAGTACTAAAAACATATCCAAAATGTCATATGATGCTCTGTCATCACAACCTCAAACATAAATTGTTTCTAGTTCTCAAGCAACACAATAGAAAGAAGTTAGAATCCACATGAATTTAAAATAATAAAACATACCATTTCGGAGGCTTTGCTCTGATTTTCATTCTTCCCATTATCAAACTTGACTATCTTACCACTTCGATGCAAGTGGATAAAACTTAGAGAGGATACTCTTACTTTCAACCACCTACAATTCCAAGATACGTGTATGTATCTCCTAGAGCCCATGGCACTGGTCAAGGCATTTTCTGTAACAACCCGATTTTCTCTAGATTTAATTTTAATTGTGTGTGTCTGATTAATTATGCTTATATGTGATTAAATTGCCTATGTGTGTATTTTAATAGGATTTCGCTATTAGAAGGGTATTTTGGTCATTTTATGAGTAAGGGTAAATTAGTAATTGATGAGGATTATTTTTAGCGTTTCGACTGAGAACCATTATTTGGTAAGTTACTAGCGGGTAGTGGTGATTTATTTTATAACCGCCAAGTGATTGTTATTATTATTTTAACCGTTAGTAGAGAGAAACTTGGGGGTTGGTTTATAAATGTTATGAGCCCAATAGGACACTAAGATGGGTTAAGCCCAAAGTATAGAAGCTATATAAGCATTGGTCCTTAAAGAAAATAGGGATAGATAATCATTTTACAAGTTTGAGAAGAGGAAGAAAGAGAAAGGGGGCAAGAGGAAGAAAGAAGGGTTAGAGAGAAACATTGAAGAACCCATAGGAGCTCAATTGAAGCTTGTGCTAGGTTTGTTGCTCATTGAGGTAAGGGGGTTAGTTTTCAATTATAAACAATTAGTTGTAACTTCTTCTCTAGTTATATGCTTAAGTGCTTAATTGAATAAGTGATTGTCATGAACCTACTTGTTGAAATTCATGCTCTAATGTTAGTGAGATGTTTGGGTATGTTAATTTGTTGATAATTGAATGGTTGATGATAAATTTACATGTTCATGATATATGTATATGGATAATTGATGGATTGTGTTCAATTGAGGAATTATGACATGATGTTGTTGGATTGTGATTGAATACATGATTATAAGTTGTGGTTGTTGTTGATTGTTGTTGATGATCTCATATCTTGGCTTGGGTATGAGTTATGGTTGAAGTTGTTGTAGTTGGATTGAGTTGTTAAGAAGAATTGATTGTTGTTGTTGTTGAAAACTTGTGTTTGAGAAAATAGCTTTTAAAACAATTTCATAACTTATTCAAATGTCACGGAACGAGTGTATTCGATGTGTTAGAGCCCCGGGTCATGCCTTGGATCATTTTTTTATGAATGGGGGACTTAACCCTTCGATTTTGGGCGAAAATGGCGAAGACCCGTGGCCGAAACACGCGAAAACGCGCGTTGTTGGGGCGCTGCGCCTGAGCCAGGGCGCTGGGCTCCCACTTCCAGAAGGTTGGCGCCTGAGGCAGGGCGCTAGGCGCCCATTAGTCAGAGAGCTAGCGCCAGGCGCCCTAGACAGGACAACACGGTTGTTGTTCCGTGTTTGGGTGCTTCGGGGCAGTCATGTAGGGGTCCGATGTGACCGTTTTGAAGTGTTCTTTTGCTGTTTTCACACACTTTTCTACTCGAACACAATTGGCTTTGTTGAAACTTGGATTTTCCAAATGGTTTGAAACTTGTAAATGTGTCATTTCGGTTTTTTCGGATTTTGTCAGAAAATGAACTTTTGTGAATTAAAAGGGTTACAAGCTTGGTCTACAATTCATATAGACTTAGACAAAGCATGCAAGGATGGTTTAATGTCTTAATCATGTCAAACTTGATTTTCGGGTAGAATTGTGGAAAATGTGAACTTGGGGTTTTCTCATACGAACTTAGGCTAAACTTTGAACTAATTCATAATAGCTCGTAAGTGGCCTATGCTCATACTTATATGATTAATTAAGATCGAGTTGTAGGTTTTCTAACTTGAACAAGTTACTTTGCCTTGGAAAAATATCAATGTTGGCCGTTTTGCTACTTGATACGAACTTTGTCGAAAATGGTCCTTTTGAGCCAATTACCTTATAAATCTTTGGTGGATGACTTTATATGGTTAAATGAAGGTATGTGGATGATTGTTAGGTGTCGAATTCGATGTTATCATAATATGTTGTATTTTCTCCTTTGTTAAATTTGCGAGAAAGTATATGAAGTTGTTGAGCCATATTATGTAGTTAATGGTGATTAATGTATATATGCCAATTGATGTTGATGTTTGTTGATAATATGGCAAGGACTCTTATTTGAATTGGTGATTGTGTGGACGTAAATACTTGATAATGCAATTGTTGTTGGAGTTGATCAATGTAAATGGAGGTGTACTTTTACATTTTTGTTGATGGATGTATATGTTGAAAGTTGTGCATTATCGAGTCTTTGCTTGTATGTACATGCATCATAAATCATATTGAGTCATATGAGAAATGTAAAAGGAGGTGTACTTTTACATAGTTTGTTGGAACAAAGGGTGTTTCACAAGTCACCTATTGAGTTTTGACAATAACAAGGTATTAAAAATAATCAATTGGATATGCTAAACAATTTGTTCAAGTGTACATGATTCATAATCAAAGTACTATTCATAAAGATTCTGATTGAACAAGTCCAAGAGCAAAGGAATTTTATTTGAAGCTTAGAGCATCTGGAAGAATGAGTCTGAAGAACTGCGTTTGAGGAATGCGTCTGAAGAAACGAGTCT
>Ga0315914_1000835_pt1 | contig 42518 bp, 39 predicted proteins | sample MpolenodulesMG_FD_203920 | JGI IMG/M metagenome (GOLD analysis project Ga0315914, IMG submission 203920) | Medicago polymorpha root nodule microbial communities from Los Angeles, California, United States - elongated nodules | ecosystem: Host-associated > Plants > Roots > Nodule | place: USA... | reverse complement strand
AAGAAATGTTATGTTGAGAAGAAAAAAAATTGTATGATAAAAAACCATGTAGATTTTATTGATGGAATTCAAGCAACATGAGCCATGAAGCTATTATGAAACTCAAGCAAAAAAAAAAAGAGATTAATATGGGTTTGAACTTCTTGATGAAGGTTGAATTTGAGGTTGAAGATTAAGATAATTACTTTTTTTCTTGTGCAAATTATTAGGCTTTTTGGCATAATTATTTAATTTATTTACTGGTTTAATTAAAAAATTAATCAAAGATAGTTAACATTTACCTTTTTTTAGGCATTAACATATACGTAATTTTTTTTCCTTAAAAAAAATCATTTTATGCCTTACTTAATTTTGACCAAATATTAATTACAGTGTTAATTTCATTAAGGTTTTTTTTGATTGGTTATATAAGGAAATAAATATATTATAAAAAATATATAAGGAAATAAATAAATAATTTGGAATAGATGTGTTCCTCAAATCTAGGAGAAGAAAGACAAAAGGACAAGAAATAATACAGTGTGAAAGGCAACACAATAACATTAGTAAGATGTTTAATCCGATGATTCAAAAGATCTAATAAAACTGGTCTACGGTGGAACATATTGAGCAGGTACACATTATATACCATGTAACAATCAGCACACACGACATCATTTGAAAACGTGGCGCATTATTATTGGATGTAGGGTAACTTCACCGAAAAAGTCAATTGAAGAAACCATTTTTTTTTATAGAAGATGGATCCATTTGGAGCAAGACTTATTTCAATCGGTGTTGCAATCCTATTGCCTTGATTATTTGCATACTACAAGTGAAACAATCTTATCTTATACAATACAATTACGATGATCCGATTTCTCACAAGAATGATTCCAGAAATAACCCAATTCGTTATGTAAATTGAGGAAGACTTCATTATTATCAAGGTTTACAATTTGAGATAAGATATGAGTTTCTACTAACGACAATGTTGGTATATTTAATTTTATTTTAAGGGACCAAGAGAGAACTTTTGAAGAGTTTGCAACTTACAACTATGTTCATAATCTATTAACTAGTTTATAATTGCAATTTATAAACTTTTGAAGAGTTTTGAAAACTTACAACCATGACCATAATCAATTAACTAGTTTTAAAAACTTTTGAAGAGTTTGCAACCAACAACACTTCGACTCGCGCAACGCATATGTTGCTAGTTATAAATAAAATCAAATATCTTTTTGATAAATCAACGCTTATAGTTGATTTTGGATTAAATCAATTTGAAGCATGTTTTAAAATTTAAATCTATTTAATATTTATTTCGGACAACTCACAAACATGTTACTTACTCTTTATTTTTTTTTTAAATCCACAATCTTACTAGTGAATCAACTTTTTGTTAATTTTCCTTTCAAAAATAATTTAATTAATAGCCAATTTTGGGGTCAAATAGCAAAACGGAGAAATTAAGAGGAACCATTAAGCATATTCTTATTCTTAGCGAAAGTAGCACGAAGAAGAGCAAAACAAGTTCCGTTGAACAAACAGTTAAAAAAAGCGATCAAAATCGAAGTTGAGAACTTCGCCGGAGAAAATGATGCTCGACGGAACCGAAGATGAAGAGAAGTTCCTCGCCGCCGGCATCGCCGGACTTCAACAGAATTCATTCTACATGCACCGTGCATTGGTAACTCCTCCGTTAAACCCTAACCGTATTCTCTCTTCTTCAATTCCACTCGCGATTCACGATTATCGTAATTTCAGATTCGCCTTTGAATTTCAATCGATTTGGATCCGATTTTCATTTTCCGATTCGTTGCAGGATTCGAACAATCTCAGAGATGCTTTGAAATATTCTGCTCAGATGCTTTCTGAACTTCGGACTTCTAAGCTTTCTCCTCACAAATACTACGAACTCTGTGAGTTCTGACTTCAGAATTCAGATCCACTTTCATCTTGTTAATTGTTTCTGTTTGTTACTATTGCGATTGTTTATTTGTAAATTGAATTCTGTTTCTCTGTTGTTTTAGATATGCGCGCATTTGATCAATTGAGGAAGCTGGAGATGTTCTTCGAGGAAGAGACTCGTCGCGGTTGCTCCATTATTGATCTTTACGAGCTTGTCCAGCACGCCGGCAACATTTTGCCGCGATTGTAAGTGGCGTAGCGTTTTGTAGAATCTTTCTAATCTTGATTCCTTTATTATATAAATTGTTCAGACAGGAAATTATTACAAAATGTCCTATTTAGAGATATATTTACACAACGCTGAAAATTAGTTTTGTAGTCGTGCTGAGTAAGTTTTTCCTAATTCTAGATTGATTTTTGAACACGGAGCTATGCACAATCTTATCGATACTTGTACCTAATCACTTAGCTTTAGATTGATACAGTGTTGTTAAATAGTGACGCTATAGCTCTACAGCATAGCAGAATTCGGACAAACCACTATTGTTCCGTGATACACTATTTAGTAAATATCAAATCGATGCTATAGTAGCACTTTTGTGTAGCGGAATTTTAACAATCCACTATCGGCGATTGACAACATTGGTTTGATATTACTTTGAGCTGCGATTTACAACATTGGATTGATATTTTGTCAACGTGAATGACGACGTTGTTAAATAACGGCTATAGTGATGTTGCATAGCAGGATTTGAACAAATCGCTATCGTTCCATGATACGCTATTTAGTACAAAATATTCTGAAATAACTGCTACAACACTGTCGTGTGGCGCAATACGAACGAACCGCTATTTCCTGTGATCCACAATCGATATTCGATAACACTGGGTGCATGGTGAAATTGATTATATTTGCTCAGAAACTGATCCCGGTGTAATTAATGTTACTGATGCCTTGGCATATGTTATATGTCCTTTTGGTTATGAAGCTCCCATGCTAGTTTTTGAGGAGAAGGGTTTAAAGTATTGAAATTATGGAGTTGCATCAGTTGTGTGTTTTTATTCTCTCCTATTTAGTATGCTTCTTGCTTATGAGATTTTGAATTTATGATTATGATCAGGTATCTCCTCTGTACAGTAGGATCTGTATACATCAAATCGAAGGAAGCTCCTGCTAAGGATGTTCTTAAGGATCTCGTAGAGATGTGTCGTGGCATTCAGAATCCTGTTCGTGGACTCTTTCTCAGAAGCTATCTTTCTCAAGTTAGCAAGGATAAATTGCCGGATATTGGTTCTGAGTACGAGGGGTAAGCACTAATCAAGCATTATTTTTTATCCTCTACTTCTGTTTGTGGTTTCTTGAGTCGAATTTGAATTTTCTACGAACAGAGTCAGTCAGCTGTATCCTTTCGGACCATCTCTTCTTTTAGTTATTATATCTGGACTGCCAGCCGAATCTGAAGACATCCAAACTAATTTATTATCTCACTGCACTTTTTCAATGTTGATCAACATTGTAAACTATTGGAGTCAATGTCATTATAATATTGGATCCCCCCTCTTCATTTCCTTTTTTTTCTAAGTTTTTTTTTTATTGTTGTCTTTGATTTTCTTCTGTCTCTGCAATTGAAACACTGTGATTTCTACATTTGTCTTGATGATTGGGAAGTGACATTGATTTTGAACTGTAGCAAATTAAGATTGAACCTGATATGTGGATGTCTACTCTGACAACTGTAGGGATGCAGATACTGTGTCAGATGCTGTAGAGTTTGTACTCCAAAATTTCACAGAAATGAACAAACTTTGGGTGCGGATGCAGCATCAGGTTGGTTGAGTATTTTGCACATTGTTGATGCTCTCATGTTTGGACATGCATGTCTAGTCCTGTTCATGGTTCATGAAAAAACCAAACTGAACTGTAAACTGCACTGAACTAAATTCAGAAAACCAAGCCATTAACCGAAGTTACTAAACTGAACTGTCATTTGGTAATGGTTCGGGAACTGCACACTCTTAGGAATTCAGTTTGGTGAGCCCTGAACCAGCTTGTTGTATTTTAATATAATTTAAAATCAATAAGATAAATGTTACTAAATAAGTTTGCTAGTGTGGCAATAACTATGCATAATATAGAAAAACTGAAAATCTACCTTGTCTTTGCTGAAGGCAGTGCAGCCAGTGCTGCATAGCTGGCAGTTTTTCATCATATTATCAGTTCGCTGCATCACTTTATGGTTGGGTTTGGTTCACAATATTATTAGCAATTCTCTTAACTTGAAGATCAGTTTGGTTCTTAAAAACGTAACAGTTTGGTTCAGTTTATTAGATCTATTTAGATGTTCAGCTTAGTTCAGTTTGGTTTTCTCTTTGAACCAAACCATGACCAACCTTATGCATGTCGTCATAATAGTTGCATGTCATGAGAGTAAAATATATCATGAGGGCATGATTTCTGGTCATGCAGGTGTAGTAATGCATGTGATAAATTCATACTCTTAGCTGACCCTGAGTTGAGGCTTGCTGTCGGGCTTTCTGGTCTGCAGGGGCCTTCCCGGGAGAAGGAGAAACGAGAAAAGGAGAGGAACGAGCTGCGAGATCTTGTAATACCCGAAGCCTGTAACTGGTTTGCTTTACTATGATGGCATTGTATACATGATCAAATGCTTATAGAAGGCTTCTCTTGCTTTTTTATCCTTGATACATTATTAGGTTGGGAAGAATCTTCATGTTCTCAGTCAGATAGAGGGTGTTGACCTTGAGATGTACAAAGATGTTGTGCTTCCTAGAGTACTTGAGCAGGTAAAAAAATTTTAAAAAAAATCTTTTTCTAATTGTTAAAGACATTTCCACTTTCTAATCGGATAAATGGTTCCGTATCCTCAATTATATTGGACAGGTCGTGAATTGCAAAGATGAGTTGGCCCAATTCTACTTGATGGATTGCATAATTCAAGTCTTCCCTGATGAGTACCATTTGCAAACTCTTGATGTGCTGTTGGGCGCTTACCCTCAACTTCAGGTTAGGGAACTTGCATTTTTTAAATACCACTTCAGGAGGATGCCTTGATACACATATGCTTTTTCTTCTTCCAAAACAGTGAGATTTCATTCATCCAAGATGGTTCTGAAGAACAAACATCAATAAAAATACGAGCAACGTGTTTACTGAACATTATAGAAAATTAGAGAAAGTAAAGGAAACAACTATGTATTAACAAGTTTTCATTGGCTGTAACACCTGTACAGTTAGAACTTGAGGAGCGGCTGCATTTGGCATCCCCAAAATTTTGCTAAAAATCTGATTTTAAGCTGAAACTTCCATTCAATCAATAATTCTAAATTTGTGTCTATCCATATGCCGCAGATGGAAGCCAGCATAACCATATTTTGTCACCTTCATTTGCAGATGTTTTTACAGTTAATGTTTCATGTTAAGTTATGATCTGGTATTGATATTTATGCTTTTAAGGACTATTGATGATGGCGCATTAATACTAGTTTAAATAAATTAGTATTTGCATTCTTTGAATGCTAGTTGTGGCACCTGTTACTTTAGAAGTTAAAGTAACCTTTTCTCGAATCAACCCATGTAAAGTGTCACAGTTTTAGCCTCTAAGCACACTTTTTGTTTTCCGCTCTGGATTAGTTTATAAACACATGATTCACTGTAGCTGCTGTATACTTGGTTCGGATCTATACAAATCTGTATCCAAATATCTATTACAATTTTATTTTGCAAATCCAGTAGGTATTGTCACTCAGTTTCTTTCTGTCTTTTTTGTCGATATATTTCAGTCATCTGTTGACATCAAGACAGTACTATCCCAGTTAATGGAAAGGCTTTCAAATTATGCTGCTTCAAGTGCAGAGGTTTTGCCCGAGTTTTTGCAGGTGGAAGCATTTTCCAAATTAAGCAATGCAATTGGCAAGGTATTCTTTTTGATTCGAGAGATCTTGGAAACTACAGTCATGGACTGAAAACATATATAATTCTATGCTGTGTGCTGCCTAAAAGTTTATGAAGCATTCATGGTTTGTGTAACTATGCAACCAGCACACATATAACCAGAGACTAATTGATAGACTTTCCAGAAAGTACATAGTCAACTTGTTTACTTCCCAATAGGAAATTTTTAAGTGATGAATAATAATGTTCTTAATGTGCTATTATTGAAAAGAAAAATGAATTCAAAAGAAATAGTACAACATTGCTTGTTCTTCTATTTTTAGGATTGATGAAATTGTAGGGATTTAAATAGAGAACTGCTGGAGAAAAGCCCAACGTATGGCTTCAATATAGCTTATATAGCATGAACAATCCTCATCCTTCTAGACGATTATGTGGGGTTGAATTTGACCCAAAGTTCAAGATGAGATCAAAGCTGATCCTTGATTAGTTGTTGGGCCACCTGTATTGTACTGGCACTGGAGCCAATACCTTGGGCATGAGGAGGTGTAGTAGAGGAAAGCTCAAGTCCCTCATCTAAAGATCTGGATTAAATAGAGCTTATAAATATCGGACAGTTCTTACCGTATATGTTGGTTTTGTGGAGTGGAGTAGACCCAATAAGAACAAAACGGATAATATTATAAGATGTAAACGATTTGATATTAAAACAAAGCATTGATCTATATTTATACTAATACTAGATTCCTAATAGCAACTAATTATGGGAAAGAATTCATGAAACAACAATGAAGAAAATTATTCCTAAGAGGTCATGTATCAAGGTCGCGATCTGAATCGTGAATAAGATCGTGTTTGAGTGAAATCTTAGCAAGATTGAAGGGAAACCACTTCTGGATCGTGAAATAGCACGATTTTGTGTGATCTTGGATGTTTATTTATGGGCACAAAATCCCGAAATAAATTATTTTCGAGTTAGGCTCTCTATGCAGCCATCTTTGTGCGGTTGTCTTTTTCTGTACAGCATGGGTGAATGTCTGTGGTCGTCTTGTGTGACCATTTTTTTGCTTTCTCTGGTCGCAATGCCTTAGAAGAATGGGGGAGATGATAATGTCAATTGCTGGTGCAGCTAATGGAATCTGCTAGGAGAAGAGAAAATTAGTGTTTTAATTTGTTTCTGTCTTAGGGGCAGTGTTTTAAAACCCGGGCTGGATGGTTGAACCGGGCCGAATCAAACTGGAAACCAGACCCATGCCCGATTTGGTCAGGGTATTAGACCTTTAATGTATTAGAACCGGTCAAAATTCGGATGGACCGGTCGAAATTGCGTGAACCGGTAAGAATTGTCTGGTTCAAAGAAAATTGGGTTTCATAAAAGTGGCACATAAGAATCGAACCCGCATGCACTGAGCTTCAACATTGCCTCTTAAAAATCTATATATCCAATATATGCTTTGATTTTAGAAAATCAATCCATTCAATATCCACCCCAGTTTACGCCCTCACCAACTATTTTTTAATAACTCTTTATCTCTTCATTATTAAAACATGAAGATAGTATACTTGACTTATTAATGTGTTAATTGTGTGGAATTTATCACATTTGGGTTTTTTTAAATGTATGATTTTTAATTAAATTTTAGTTATGAAATTTATGCCGTGAATATTTTTCAAATTTTTAATATAAACTTGGCCAACAACCAACATTTCTTATTGAAGGCGTGCCTGGTGTCCAAACGCGTCAATATGTGACACCGAACATGTGATTATATTGAGTTATGTCATTTTGCCAAATTACTGCTGATATCAACGTGTCAGTGTCGTGTCCATGTCGTTACTTCATAGTAGTTCAACCAGTGGCATGGGGTTTGGATCCTCTCTATTTTCTATGCTCTCCATTTCCTCCATTATTATAGTTTTGGAATATAAATACAAAAGCATGACATTAAATGAGTGGAAATCATTTTTATACCCCCCAAAACATTTAAAAACTTTAGTGATGGAGAGAATAAATGGAGAGAGAAAATAAAGATGATCTTGACTCTGGCATAGTGCCTTGACCCGGTTGATAACCGGTTTTAAAACACTGATTAGGGGTATTGGTTTGGGCCGTTCACGTGTGAGAGGGATCCTTTTTTTGTTTTCTCCATTTTTTTCTAATCATTTTTTACTGCTCTGTTTTTTTATTAGCATTGGTGGTTTGGGCTGAGTTCTATCCATGAAGGCCAGTTATAGATTAAGTAAAGAATGATGAATTAATTTTCAATATCTACTAACTATATTAAATTTATTATATTATTAATATTAATATTCGTATGTCATAATAAAATCAATTAGTTTTAAAGAATATATTTTTTCACCTGTTTTATTTAAAATGTTAATGTGTTTTCAAAGTTTATTTATGCAGACAAATATTTATATTATTTTAAATTGTTGTCATGAATATGCGTGTGTGTGTCTACCTGTTCCAATCCTACGTAATTGATTGGATAGGATCTCGCGATTCTGATTGCAATCTTACGTTTTGTGATCTTGCTACCCTCCTTATCTTAAGAATCACAATTTTGACAATATTGGTGTAAGCTTATGCAAGCATATTATATGATACTGATAGTATAATGATATGCTGAGAGTTGTTTCAGATAATATTTATGTCTATGCATATGTGGATTGTGGGTGGTATTCCATTTTATGGGGATTAAAATACTATAGCAGATCTTGATTCTTCCTCTCTCTTTTGTGCTCTGTTTATCTAAATATTTCTTTCACAAGTCATCACTTCAATGTTTGATTGTAAAGCATGATTTTTGACATGCTCATTTTGAATTTGACTATCAAAGTTGTCTTCTGTTTTCTACTTCTTATTTGCATCTTTTTTTCTATGTTTAATTGTTATTGTTGTTTTGATCACAAATTATGAAATCTGAGTTCCTCAATTGTTATACAGGTCATAGAGGCACAGCCTGACATGCCCACTGCTGGAGTTGTAACTTTATATTCATCTCTTCTTACCTTCACTCTTCATGTCCACCCCGATCGACTAGATTATGCTGATCAAGTCTTGGTATGTTTCATTCTAAACTATTTGTGCTTATTCATGTTAACTTATTGAAGATTCATATGATTAATCTGATCAGCATGCAGCCTTTGACATTATTTATTTCATTAACTCATGGAAATACTTAGCTTTCAAAGAATGAAGACACTTTTTGATAATATTTATTTATCAGAAAATATTTTTTGCATTTAATTAATCTGTAAGGAAGCAGACTTACTCTTGGATTTTCCAAAAACAATGCTTGACTGTGTATACTTGTTAGGGAGCATGTGTGAAAAATCTCTCTGGCAAAGGTAAAATTGAGGACAAGGCAGCAACGAAGCAGATTGTTGCTTTATTAAGTGCTCCACTAGAGAAATATAATGACATTATGACTGCCTTGAAGCTTTCAAACTACCCTCGTGTAATGGAATTCCTTGACGTTCCAACTAATAAGGTCATGGCAACTGTTATTATTCAAAGCATTATGAAAAATGGAACACGCATTTCTACCTCTGACAAGGTATGTGTTATTTTACTTTCTGGTCTAACGTTTGGTGTGAGCTCTTTTTAACAAAGCTTGGTTTATTTGTAGGTTGAAGCATTGTTTGAACTGATAAAGGGGCTTATCAAGGATTCTGACGGGACTCCTGATGATGAGGTCATTTCAGTACCACGGCCAGTCATGCTAGGCTATTTTTTTTACAATGCCTATTGTTTTGACTTCTCCCATTACATGGCACCTTAAATAATCAAATGTTGTACATTTCAATTAAAGTAGGATAAAATTTTCCTTATTTTTGTGATACTTTCTCTTATCTTTCCCATTTTTTCCTGTCCCTTTAGTTGGATGAAGATGATTTCAAAGAGGAGCAGAATTCTGTTGCACGTCTGATCCAAATGTTTTATAATGATGATCCAGAAGAGATGTTTAAGGTGAGATATTCACGTGTTATGACAATAATCAAAAGAAATTTGATATGTTGCTCATGACTGCATATTTCATAGTTTACACCCTATTCAGGGAGGGGGTTTATGTTGTAGTTTATGAGTTCAACTTTTGCTTAAAATTTGAATGGGCATGCACTAAATTGCAGATCATTGAAACTGTGAGGAACCACATACTGACTGGAGGACCAAAGCGTCTGCCTTTCACTGTTCCACCTCTAATGTTTTCTTCTTTAAAGGTTTGGCTGACCATTTTGATTAGTCCGATGCTTCTATTTTACACTGTTTTACATTGTTTGTTGCTTAATGGTGAATTGACAATGCTGGCGGCAATGACATAGGATGGAGACCATACCAGTTTTGCATTTTGGCCTAGTTTTTATCTTGCGGTTGACTGTAATATTTCATTGACATTACAAGATGATAATAATGGGATTATAGTTTTAGTAACATGCTGCTAAGGCTTTGATTTCAAGCTGGAAGTTTGTGTAGATATTTAATTTACTGTCCATTTTAAACTTCAATGAATGAGGCAACTGGGTCAGTAAGTTGCAAATTTTCATCATTAGATGGAGTTTATGTTTCTATTTCCAGCTGACAGGAGTCATATTGGAAGCTCCATTTCTCATTCAGATGAACTGGCAAAATGAGTCATTATAACTAAATGAAGCCAAAATGCTATGATTATTTGATTGATGTTTATGGTCATGTCATGTTTTTTTTATGCTGTGGTTCCCCGTGTTTATGATTTTTTTGATAGAAAATGCACATGTCTGTCTACAACTCCGCTGCTTGTCCCAGTGAAATAATTTAATATTTATTTATTGTATGTATTTTACTGTCTACAGTTGGTCAGGCAGTTGCAAGGTCAAAGTCAAAGTCAAGAAGAAAATCCTTTTGGAGATGATGCATCAACATCACCAAAGAAAATCTTTCAGCTTTTAAATCAGGTAATATGCTTGTATAAAGAACGCCGGTTCTCTTATTTATTTATAAAAAATGTAACTTGCACCAACCTAATTGCATATAAATAATTATTTGTTTACTAATACCAAGGATTTGAAGATTTGTTGGTACAACAACTGGTAGGCTAAACAATAGACATTCACTTATCGTCTCTTCTTTGTTCTTCGTTAGCGATCAATCGGTGTATTATTAGATGATTATGTGTAGTTGATTTGTTTGGTTAACTTGTTTGATGATGTTTTAATCTTTATATCTCAGACCATCGAGACTCTGTCAGGTGTCCTGGCACCAGAGTTAGCATTGCAGTTGTGCTTGCAATGTGCTGAGGTACTGGAATATATTTGGTTCTTAGAACATCAAAATGATTTTTCAAACTATATTTCCTGATTTACTTTTTCTTCCGTTAAGGCTGCAAATGACTGTGAGTTGGAACCAGTTGCATATGAATTTTTTACGCAAGCTTATATTCTATACGAAGAAGAAATTTCTGTAAGTCTTACCATATAACCCCTACAAATTCCACCCACCACACACAAAATCCTCTTTTCTTTCATGATAAAAATTTATGGCTCAGCAGTGCTCAATTTCACATTTGTGTTGTTATACCAGGATTCCAGAGCACAGGTCACAGCTATCCATTTAATAATAGGAACTCTTCAAAGGATGCATGTCTTCGGTGTTGAGAACAGGGATACTTTAACTCACAAGGCCACAGGGGTGATTATTGAATTCTTTTATTTAGCAGTGGTTAATGTCTATATTTTATTATTCTTATTTTGAATATCCTTTTTGGTGCCTTTTCATCGTATAGTATTCAGCAAAGCTTTTAAAGAAGCCAGATCAATGCAGAGCTGTGTATGCATGCTCACATTTGTTTTGGGTTGATGATCATGATAACATGAAAGATGGAGAGAGGTTTGTTTCTAATTTTCTATTGATATAGCGTCTAGGAAATCTTAAACTTGTCAGGAATGCTTGTTTCCTTGAATTGCTCTGTTTGTAAGATTGTTTAGTGCTTCTCCTAGATTCTCTTTGGTTGAACTTTAATCGTTGTAGATAGATGTTAATAATTTTCATGTCCAAATAATCCTATAGTTGTAGATAGAGGTTTGTTTCTAATTTTCTATTGATATAGCGTCTAGGAAATCTTAAGCTTTTCAGGAATGCTTGTTTCCTTGAATTACTCTGTTTGTAAGATTGTTTAGTGCTTTTCCTAGATTCTCTTTAGTTGAACATTAATAGTTGTGTAGATAGATGTCAATAACTTTCATGTCCAAATGATCCTATTGTTGTCTTGTCTATACCATTTTCGGCAAAAACTAAAGTATGCAATATGTAGCTAGAGATAAGAATGAGTTAATCCAACGCTGCTATCCTCTTGAAAGTGAAGTAGTGAACATATTTGCTCAGTGACCACAAAACCTGATCATAAGTTGGAAATACTGGGCAAGAAAAAAGAAAGAAGGGATGTAGGATCTGTCTCAAAGTTTGAAAAGGAATATGGAAATTTATTTCTTACTTTATCTTATTATGATTCTTATTGTTTTTGTTGTTATTCTTATGCGTGTATTTTTGAACCAGAGTCCTATTATGCCTTAAGCGGGCCTTAAGGATTGCAAATGCTGCACAACAAATGGCAAATGCAGCACGAGGTAGCACCGGATCAGTAATGCTCTTCATTGAGATTTTGAACAAGTAAGATTAACATCTATAGTCCTAAGCTAGGGTTGTTTTTCTTTGCTTCTCAACAGTAAATTAGAATGATGATGCGTGTTTTTGCAAGGTATCTTTACTTCTTTGAGAAGGGAAACCCACAAGTTACAGTTGCTGCTATCCAGGGCCTAATTGAGTTAATTATGAATGAAATGCAAAGTGACACTGCAACTCCAGATCCATCGGCAGATGCTTTCTTAGCCACTACTATGCGCTATATACAGTTCCAAAAACAAAAGGGTGGTACAGTTGGTGAGAAATATGAACCGATCAAGGTTTGACATGTGGACGACTAATACTGCTGCGTTTGTTATGTTACACTTTGGACCAATTTGCTCATGTGATGATCCAGCAACTGCTTTGAATTGTCTTCTTTGGATTTTAACCGAGAAACCACAAGTTTGTGTTCATGATATGAGCTGACAGCAAAAACATGTTCAGTTTGGACTTCAATTCATTCACTATGTAACTATTGAGACTGAGCAAATTTTAAGTTTGCTAATCCTTTTCTCTACAAAATTGACATTCAGTTTAGAAAAGTTATCTGTAGTACAGGTTACTAGATTTAAATTATTCTAGTTGTGCACAAAGTTATACACAGATTTATGGATTTCTATTTTTAGAGTCTATATGCAGATAATTGTTTTTGTTCGTATTTTTTAGCGGAATTTCGGTACTTTGCTACCTGGTGTTTCTTTGCATAGTTTGCATCAGCATGGAATATTGTTGAAACTTGAAAGTACCTGTCTGGATAGGCATGACTGGAATTTGGGTATATATTTGGGGTGTTTTGAGTTACAGCAGTGCCAGTGCTGTATATAGCGAATTTTTATCCAGCGGAATCGCCACATTGTGTTATGCATTGAAGCAAACTACTTGATTCTTGACTTGTGGAAAAGCGGCAAATTCTTTTAATACTTGAGGGTGTAGCAAAATGTTTACAAATATAAGAGAGTACATGAAATTGAGGGTCGTGCTTAAATAAAACAAAATTGAGAGTTAGTACCTCAAATATGTTTTTACAACAAGTGGCAATGGAATTTAACGGTTAGACTCGAATAGTGGTTTAGTATTCCTATATTAAAGTATTATATGTTGCTGCGTATATTTCATTTTCCTATATTTTTGGTTAGGTCTTTCGCTAGGGTAATCTACGAATGTTTTTAGGCGAAAACAATCCAATCCATATAGACATTATTTTGTAATGTGAAATCTTGGTAAAAACAATCATCAAATCTAGTCTCGTTTGTGCTCACGCAAACTATGGTAGGTCTTCCCTATGCTAGTTAAGTGAAGTTCTCACGCAAGGTAAAAAGGAAGAGAGTGGAGTGAGAAGTTAAAAATCACTTTTGGAAAAAATGTGATAATAACTACACAATTTTTGGGTTTTTACTGGAGTTGAAGCACAAACAATGACGTCTCCATCTTCCTTGTTCGGCTTGATCTGGTCCATTGCTAATGCCATATAAATTTTGTATTTAGTTAGGAGATTATTATTATGCTGACTCCTGTGTTGAAAACTTTTGTCTTCGTGGATTGGATTGATTTCTCACATTATGGCCAACAGCAGTTTGCAAAGGTTGCAGAGGAATGCCGCCTTTGTCTTGAAACTTGCATTATATGTTGTGATCGTTTTGTGATGAAAAACTTATTTTGTTATGGGCACCATGTTATTTTATGGAGAATGGAGCTCAATTTATCCACGAGGGTCGTTGATTAAAATTTAAAATATGCCATAAGCAACTTAACATTCGTAAGAACAAAATTGATTAAATACTCCTATTTCAATTCGTAGGAATTTTGCTTTTTCTCAACTCTTTGGTAAAGTCTACTAAGAAAGAAGTCAACGTAATTACCGACACATTAGTTGAGATGACTACATTTTTCAAATTTATGATATGTTATCATTTATATTCCCTCCGTTCCATAATAACTGAGTCATTTGTAAAAAAATATTGTCCCAAAAAAATTGACCCATTTAATTTTTCAATACAATACCCCCTCCAGTCTTAAATATAAGAAAAAATTCCTTTTTTAGGTTCATTGAATAATTAATGTATCTGCTTTACAATGTAGACCAAATACATTAACTACTCAATGAACCTAAAAAAATAAAATATTTTCTTATATTTGAGACCGGATGGAGTATTAATTACTTTTTTTTCAATTATAACACTAATTAATACAACTTTCACCACTCCCAATTCAATATATTCTACTTTGCATTTATGATAAAGAAAAATGTATCATTGGTTGATAAAGGCACTCAAAACCATCTTTCTCTCTCTTTCACTTGTAGACTTTTTATTAATAAGTGTGAAATGAGGTTAAAATGGGACAGAGGGAGTATTGTTTTTCTTTTGTAAAAGTGTTTTTAGTCGATGCTCACCATGAACTGGTCATTTTTAGAAGATGCGAGGAAACAAGGGAACTGCTCCAGAATAACCAAGTTACAAGAAACGTCGTTTATACTAACTAGTATATTTCAATTTAATAGTACATCAATAAAAACTTAAAAAAGATGGGAAGCATGAAATGCAAATTTAACTATTAGAGTTGACAATAATAATTCATAGAAAGCAAAAACATTAAGCCACCTTATGCTTCAAGGAGATCTAGAGTATTTGTCTGAAAGAACACCCACACAGACTCTCCAACTTCTTCAATAACAAAGAAAATGATGAAAAGAAGGGGAGGGGAATACAGGTAGAACAAAGGACAATCAAATGTTTACACCTAGCGAATTACAATATTGAACAGGCCTTTTGTGCTTTATTCTTCTTTTTCTTCTGCTTTGGTGGTTGAAGGACAACTCTTATGGCTGCGTCAAACACCGCCTTCACGTTCTGCAATAAATACATCCAACAAACTTAAACTTCACATTAAATTAACCATTGTGAATTAGAAGAAACAAATAATCAGAAAACCATATACCTCCTGTGATTTTGAACTGCATTCAATGTAAGCTGGTGCATTAATCAGCTTCCTCAGCTCTTCTCCCTTTAATAGGACCCACATGTCAGATTTAAGTTAATATACATTTAACAAGTAGTAAACAAGATCCTAGAGTGGCAGAATAAAAAATCACCTGAGCTGTGGTAATGGGAACGGCACCAGGATGGTCTATGCAGAACTGCTTATCATCCCGAAGATCTATCTCGATACAAATGACAAAATAATAGGAACTAAATATTAAGTCGAAAAAACCGGTACACTGATCAGGAAACTAGCACAACCTTTTGTCTAACTGGAAGCTAACAAAACTACTCAACGGGAGATTATTTGAAAATATTTAATACAAATCTGGAGACAGGGAAACACCAGTTGCGGATACAATATGGATAAAACTAAAATAAACCAGAAAGGCAGAAACATTGACCAAAACTGATGTATCAGATACCAGTAGAAAAACAAAGGTGATGAAAAACAAAGGATAAAATAGAACGAAAATGAAATGCACCAGAAATCCCCCCCTTCCCCCTAGCAAACAAAAAGAACCAGTTTAGCAGTTAGCCAGTTCGACAAATGGAAACTTCCAAAGATATCTACATCATCAATATAGTTGATTATGAAATGGATGGGGCTATGTAGTTTCATCATAGAAAAAACCCTGATTAATACCATATATAAATATGGGGAAGATGGCATCAACATATAGATATCACACTATGCAGCAATTAACATACCAAGCTTTGTTCCAACCAGAATTATGGGGACACCAGGTGCATAATGCTTCAACTCTGGAATCCACTGAAAATGAAACAGGCACGTGTGATGTATCAGTAATTTCTCATAAACTAAACATTCTACTAACATATAACACAACCCGTATATATTGTTCACCGCAGATAAACCAAAATACATAAAAAACGCAAGGGACACCAAAGAAAAATGGGAACAAGCAAGCACCTTTTTGGAGACATTTTCATAACTGGCTTTGCTTATGAGAGAGAAAGCCAATATGAAAACATCGGCACCACGGTAACTCAAAGGTCTTAATCTGTTATAATCCTCTTGTCCTGTTCCACAAATAAACACAATAAATCCAGAAAGAACCTCCAAAATAACAAAACCCACCAAAATATAAATCAAATAGCAAAACATTACCAGCAGTATCCCACAAACCCAGATTCACAATACTTCCATTAACAACCACATTCGCACTGAAATTGTCAAAAACTGTCGGCACATAATCCTGTTTCCAACCAAAAAGCAAGTTCAACAAAATAAATTGATAATCCAGCAAATTCACAAATCAATATCATCGTCAACACAAACTCAGCCCAACTTTTAATTCCAACAATTACACATAAACTCGAAACCAAAATCTCACATTATATCCATTTCAACCTTTAAATCAAACATTCATATGTATCATTTCAAATCACAATTTACAAACCCAGTTGCCTTACAAAGTATTTTCCATACCAAAATTGAAATTTACATGCACTTAAATATAATCTAAACACCCAAATTTTAAATTCAACAAACTCAACCCAAATACATATAAATTCCAAACCAAAATCCCACATTGTATCCATTTCAACCTTTAAATTAACATCCAACCCATCATTCCAAATCATAATTTACGTACTTGGTTGCCTTACAAAGCATTTTCCAAGCCAGATTTCAAATTTACAAGAATTTAAATATAACCCAAACACCGAAAAATCAAAACTTTCAATTCAAAGTTGAAAAAACCAGGAATTAAACACAACCCAGATACTCAATCAAAATTTGAAATTGAAAAATTGAAAAAAAAGAAAAAGGGGAAGAATGACAAACCGTGGGGAAAGTATTGCTGGTGTAAGAAATCAACAAACAAGTTTTGCCAACAGCTCCATCACCAACAGTAACACATTTAATAAACCTAGAAGCACTCATCTTGAAAAATGAAATACCCAAAATAGCCTCAGATCTTCACCTGAGGACAGTCCCCCTCCTCCAGTACTTTCTTCTTCTTCTTCTCTTTCAATTACTATCACACATCTAACAAAAAAAAAACACAATGAGAACAAAATAGAATAATTAAGAAAGAAATGCAGAAAATGCAGAAAGAAAAAGAACGAACCCTAATTGAGAAAATGCAGAATTGGGAAATTTGGGGAAAAAAAGAAGGAAATGAGGAAACCCTAACCCTGAGAGAGAAGAAGGCAATTAACGAAGAAAGAAAGAGAAAGAACCTATTTGGAAGCTGAGAGTGTGATTTTAGCGTTGAACCGTTCGTTTCGTTAACACAAGCTTCCAACTATTTCGTATATCCTCTAATTTTTTTACTCTACTTTTTATTTTTTAAATTATTTTATTTCCTTTTTTGAACTAAGTTGTGATTTTTTTTTTTTGCTTGAAAATGTAAATGTCTTTATTATTATTGATTTCACGAACTTCTCGCAATTAAATTAGGATCCTCACTTATTAATTCATGGTCACGGACACTTTCTCATTTGCATTTTTCAGTTACTGTTAACACATGTTAATTAGTGATACAAAAATGGGGGAGTATCCAAAAAAGAATAGAAAATGGGAGAGTCCAAGTTTTATCTATCTTTGGCTTATTAAAAATGCTAATAAATGTCGTTGTTAGTTAAGAAAAATATAATATAAATACTTCGATTAATATTTTTTAATGTAATCAAAATTTTACAAGTAAATAATGATATTTTTAATGTAATTTTTTTCCCTCTCAAAAAAAAAAAAGTAATTTTTTTCACGATTAGTGTTTCAAGGACATTAATTAACATGCTTTTTTTTTTAAGAGAGGGCGCTAGTTAACATTACTCTTTCATTTACGGAAAGAGAATCTAATTTTCCATTCATCTTTAAATCACAATCACGAAAAGGATTTTTTAGGACATGCATGTGTAACCTTTTCAATTTCTAATATTTAGGTTGAGTCAAATCTAATAATATCAACGGGGCTGAGTCTAGCGGAAGATGTTAGACTTTCATTACATGTTGAATTAAAATTTAAATTACATGTGTCTATGTACTCGATTGTGCCTCGAATAAGATTAAGCTTTTTTTTTACAAGATTAAGGTTTTTTTTAAGGAAAGATTAAGGTTATTTAATTGTTCAATAAAAATTATATATTTGTTTCATACATTTATTTTAATAAAAATTATATATTTGTTTTATACATTTCTTTTACTATTGTAGCCTATTTAGAAACGAGAGATATGTAAGAGTGGATGGCCTTTTTGCAAAAGATATTTAGATGGATTGTTTCGCTTCTTAAAAAAAATATTTATTTAGAAATTTTAACATTGAGTCAATTTTTTTGGTAAACAACGGTTAGATTAGATTAGTTTATCAAGTGAAATCATAGGAAGTGTACACATTTCTCTAAGAACAATACATTAAAGTTTAGAGAAATTGGTATTTGAACATCCATTTTATGATAATTTTTGTGACAACTTTCTCTTTCATACTCACATTATATTTTATTTTATCTCTCTATTGTCTTAGTTTTCATACAAATACCTATTTTTTCTTTGTAAATTATGGTTGTCCTATAAGTTGTCAACCAAATGAGTGTTGAAATAACACTTCTCTAAAATTTAAGTTACATTAGTTTTCCCCCTTCTTTTTCAACAATGTCAGTGTATTTATCTATTTTATGGTACAACATGCCAGCATGTTGTGGTACTGGCCACATATACAGGATTAGACCAAACATCATTATTTAATTAAGCTTTATAAAAGAAATCATTATTTAATTAGTAATGTTGGGAGGATAAGAAATGTCAACCAACAAACTGTCTTTACCGTTTTGATTGATGATTGATAATAATTTACTTCAAAACTTTTTTTTGAATCATACTTCAAAACTTTTACCTCCAATTTTCCTGTTTCCTATGTTAGTATGTGTGAATTATTAGCAAGAAAAAGTAAAAGTAATATAAAGAGTTGTTGTATCGAATGGTACAAAACTCTTTAAGTAACATTGAGTTTGAATGCGAGTGCACAATATTATAACTCTCAATAAACATGTTCATGGATTTGATCTCTAGTATGGAAAATACATGTTAGAAGATGTCGACGTTTTAAATAGATATTCATACCTGCACAATAATTAATCTCTAGCTCCGGGTTGAAGGATACCTAAACAGCCAAAAAGTTAAAACAGATACATGCCAGGATATTAATTTAAATATTTGTATAAAAAATATAAGACTAGCTAGTGAAGTGCATAGGACCTGAAACTTGATCCACGTGCAAATTAAGGCTTCAATTATGTGCATCATGAGTAGTTTGATACAAAAATTCCCCACCATTTTCGAATTTTCGTTGAGTGACTAAGTCAGATTCACAAACTAGCCAACATTTCTTATCTTCAACCAAATATAGTGAGTGTGAGTGACATTAATTTTCCAAAGAATGTTAGAAAATCAGTGGAAGCATGTCAAACACACAATAAAACCACCGAAGTTTTCTCTTGAGTCACATAATTGAAACACTAATTCTTGAATCAAATATCATATACTCAAACATCATAAATGATATACCACCATTTTCATAATGCTTGTGCAACAAGCAATACCCCATGCACATGTTCATAACTTGGAAGCAACCAATATATTGTATTTTTTAATCCACTTTTATGTTTTGTCAAACCAAAAACTATGATGTTGATCACTAATAGCAAATTAGGCTTTTTGGTCACCACTATTACTGCTCTGTTTTCTCTTTCAGCAGTTGTCCATCTTATGATGGTACATCACTCATCATCAATGGTCAAAGGATGATTTTCTTCTCCGGTTCTGTTCATTATCCTCGTTGTCCTCCCAGGTACACATGCATTTTTGTGCATCTGTATTTGGATTTAATTGATATGCATTCACCGTAAAGATTTTGTATTTATGTCGTGACATTATAGTGAAATGTGATTAACATTTATGCAATACTTGTTTATTAATAACGTTAATGTATATTTATTAAACTCTTGGATTTATCGTCCGCTTCATTATATACATCAATCTCTTTTGATTAGATGTGGCCAGACATTTTCAAGAAAGCCAAACAAGGAGGGCTCAATGTGATTCAAACTTATGTTTATTGGAACATTCATGAACCTGTGCATGGCCAAGTAATGTCTGCATATCTTTTAAGACCATATTTGATATATTTACTTGAATTGTAAAACCTATTGCTAATATATTAGTGTTTGTTATTATGTGCAGTTTAATTTTGAAGAAAATTACGATTTAATAAAATTTATAAAGATGACTGGGGATCATGATATGTATGTAACACTTAGAGTTGGCCCATTCATCGAGGCATAATGGAATTATGGGTAAGGCAATATTCTTTGCTGATTCAAATTTTCGTCCAAATACTAACAAGGCTTGAGTCAAACATAAAGGTTATTCCTCCTGTGGTGAACCACGAGTTGAACTTTGTTGATAGAGACATTTACATTTACTATGTGACGCTTTTTTGAGCAAGATTGACTCCGTATGAGAAGAGCTGTGAGTTCATTCAAAAAAAGTTTCATCCATATATTTGAATTAATGCTACCGATCTTTTTAAATTTTGTTCAACTGATTTGAGTTAATTAGGGATAAAGAAGTCGAAAATTTCATGATTCAAGGTTCAAACCTTGGCGAAGGAGAAGATACTAACATAACAATTAATATGTTGGCATTTGTCTATCCAATTTTATTTTTCTCTTACCATGAATCTTTCCTAAATCTTGTTTCTTGGTTATTTTTCAGTGGATTGCCAATATGGCTAAGAGAAATTCCCAACATTACATTTAGATCAGATAATCAACCTTTCATGGTGGTTTCTCCAACTCATGCTCACATATCAATTTCATAATTTCTTCTCAAAAAGCACAAGTGACCTTAAAATACTATTTGTATATATATGCAGTACCATATGGAACAATTCACCAAAATGATCATAAAAGAAGATGAGAGATGAGAAGTTTTTTTCCTCTCAGGGAGGTCCAATTATTTTGTCACAGGTTAACAATTGGAGATAAAAAAAGCAGTTTAAAAAAAGTATGTGAAATTCATTTATATCTTTGTTGACTACATTAGATTTACGTTTCATCATTGTTGATTTGTCAAATTGAAAATGAATACACAACTGTTCAACAGGCATACAAAGAACACGACACGCGATATGTTCAGTGGGCAGGAAACATGGCTGTAGGATTAGATACTGGAGTTCCATGGATCATGTGCAAGCAATCAAATGCTCCAGGACCAGTGGTGGGTTCAGTCAAAATTCCTCTTTGACGGTTTCTATTTTTTTCTTTTCTTGTCAATGGAAATTGATAGGAAGAACATAACAATTATACAGATCAATACTTGCAATGGAAGGTACTGTGGAGATACTTTTTTCTGGCCCTAATAGCCTTAACAAACCTACTTTATGGACTGAGAATTGGACAGCACAGTAAGTGTTCAACACTTTCAAACTCAATTTTAACTGAATCAATTTTATAATTTGAAATCGCATTTGGAAAATTGCTCATCTAAACATACACTTGCGACATTACAGATACCGAGCATTTGGAGGCCCTCCATCTGAAAGAACAGCTGAAGACATTGCAATTGATGTTGCTCGTTTCTTCTCAAAGAAAGGGACACTGGCTAACTATTACATGGTAAAAAACATGACTTTTCAAGCTTTAGTGTTAAATTTTTTGCAAAAAAACAAATAACATCACTCTGATAACATGTTATATGTTTTGAAGTATTATGGTGGAACAAATTTTGGCAGAACATCATCTTCTTTTGTGACAACTCAATACTATGATGAAGCTCCTATTGACGAATATGGTTAGGCATGTTGGAGTTGACCCTTTATAAAAATTATAGTACACCATTCAACTTTCTAGATGTCCAACCTTATGTGCTTTTATTTGTGATATTCACAGGTCTACCAAGGGAACCGCAATGGGGTCACCTTAGAGACTTGCATGATGCTTTAAAACTTTGCCAGAAAGCTTTGCTATGGGGAACTCCATCAGTGCAAACGTTGGGTAAAGATCTGGAGGTAGACCAAAAATAGTTTGGTTCTTTCATTTCAGATAGCAGACCCTATTTAGATACGCAGCTTAAATAAGCGCTCATCATATAAGTGTTTTTGTATAAGCTATTTTTGTAACAAAAAATAAAATAAAGTCAAACTGGTTTTGTATAAGCTATAAGTTGTTTTCATAAGCTATCCTGGAGAGCATATAGAAATAACATGAAAGCAGGTTATGAACATGACATAAGCTTTTTCCCTAAACTCTTGCAAACAATCTCACAAGTGCGTATATCTATAGACAAGCTCAAATAAAGTAATAAACCAATCAAAACAGGCAGAATAATGTTCACACACTGCAATGATTTTTTTTTTGCAGGGTAGAACTTATGAAGGGCAAAGAAATGCATGTGCTGCTTTCTTATCCAATAACAACACACTTTTGCCAGCAACTGTGGAGTTCAGAGGTGTTAAGTATTACCTTCCTCCACGTTCTATAAGTATACTTCCTGATTGCAAAACAACTGTATACCATACAAGGACGGTAGTGTGCAAGTTCCCAATCTAATATTTTTTTCACTCAGTTCTAAATATGCTACCAAAAACTAATGTTGATAAATTTTCATGCAACTTTTCTCGAAATAGATTGTTTCACAATTCAATGCAAGAAACTACAAGAAATCAGAGGTTGCTAATAAACTCAAATGGACAATGGTTAAAGAGATAGTTCCTACTCCAGATGTTTCTCAACTTAAATCAAGGGAGCCTCTAGAGCACTTCAGCACAACCAAGGATACCACTGACTCAAGGTAAACGACAACTAATCCTTACCGTTACCACGGTATCAACATGATTAATTATTGTTGATAAATCTGCTGATGTTATCTTTTCCTTAGTTTAAAATTGGACAAAGCTGACTTACCCTCGAGGAAAACTACAAGTCTGGTTCTCTAGGTCATCTTTCGCATGCATTTGTTAATGGTGAATATATAAGTAATATTCTCTCGGATTATAATATTTTCATCTAAATTTAGAAAGAATTAGTTCTTCGAGTTAAACTCTAAACCTCATTTTCAATAAGCTCTGACATGAACATGCTTGATAAGAGAGGAGAGAATACTACCTTTGTCTTGGGATGCAATAACAAGATGCAGTAGAGTGCTTCTATTTATGCATTTGCTTAATCTCTCAAATTTCCATTCTTTTTATTATAGGATCTGGGAATGGAAACAACATCGAAAAGGGTTTTACCTTAAAAAAAACCAATACCATTGAGGCCAAGAGTTAATAACATATCAATCTGGGGGGCAACTGTTGGATTCCCTGTAATGATATCAAAACTTATACTTTACTCTTTCATGTGTCATTCTATTTGCTCAAGCCGCATACTCATAAATGTGTTTTTTTTCTAATTAATTTAGGATAGTGGATCATATTTAGAGCACAGGGTCACGGGCTCCGCACAATCTCACTACATGGCCTTAACAGTGGCACTCTTGATCTGTCATACATTGAATGGTCACATAAGGTGAGACTATAACATTGTTACCAATCGCACATGGCAAAAAATAGCAGTTTGTTTAAATTCCGATATGTAACAATATATCACTGTTGCAGTTGTTATTTGACAATATTATGTGCTGAATAGCATATTGCACAATATTAGCACAGTTTCATCAATAATTTAACTAACAAAAAGTACAAAAATGACTTGATCATTATTGATTATACCTCAACTTCTAAGAATACAACTTTGTAAGAATTCTTGACTATATAACGAGGACCATTAGTGTCATCCCAAGTACAGAGGAAAAATAGTGAGGTTATCACAACATACACACATTCACTATAAATTACAAAAAATTGCATATAGCAGCAGTAAAAACATCGAGCTGAAAGATCAAGATTTACAGAATGCATGAAGTGTATCATCTAGAGCCTTTCTGTCATATTCCCCCGTGAAAATGCAATTTCCCAGAGAACCCTTTAGAAGGATAAGTCTCAGCAATCCATCTGCTACCTTCTTATCAACCTGATATACCAATATAAATGAACTTTTAGTCACAGTAAAAGCAAATTGAGCATTAAGAGTATTGAAACTGAAGCATTTTTCCATACCGCCATGACAGATTTAAACATGTCCACAGTCATCATTTCAGGAGGCACAATAGGTAACTTAGCCTGTTTTAAAATGTCACTAACTCGCTTCACAATAGAATCATCAATCCAACCGAGGCGGTATGACATGTCAACAGCCATTACCTGTGAACATTGCCATAAAGTTTCCCTCAGAATAGAAACAAATGTAGGTGTAGTTCATGGTTTTATTGTAAAAAATATATATTTATACCGTGCCAGCTGCAACAGCCTCTCCATGAAGCCACTGTCCATAGCCAACGCTAGTTTCTATTGCCTAAAAAAGGTGCCATGAGAAAGAACATTAAAATCAGAGAAGTAAACTTACTGATAAGGAAAATGCAGAAACAATTTTTGTTACTATTTAGATGAAAACAACTTGCACAGCAAACAAACATGCATGCTTAGATTTTTTATCATTATTATATTTTAAAAACATACGTAAGTAGGCTGAGAAATTATGGGGGCAGAAAGAAAATATAACACAAAATGGGGCATGAGTGATAAATTAATCAAAACAGTAATAACTAAAATACATGTTATTCATAACATTTTCTTTATTCTAACATTTGGAGCATAGTTATCAAATCCCAATGTAAATCCAAAAATCGCCGAGTTTACGATTTCAATGAGCCTCACTGATCCAGATTGTGCATAGAATCCCAATTTGGTGTAATGGGCTTGGGCACTTGGCCCAAAACTAGTTGAAGATGAGCTCTTCTTATCATCTTGAGACCGATGGCCAAACGGAAGTAGTGAACCGTTGTTTAGAGGCATACTTGAGGTGTTTTGCATCGGAGCAACCAGAATTGGTCATACTGAATTCCATGGGCAGAATTGTGGTACAACACCACTTTTCATGCTTCCACGGGGGTAACACCTTTTGAAACTGTTTAAGGGAGGAACAAGAAACCTCCTCCTCTGGTTCAATTCTTGCAAGGAGAAACCAGAGTTGAGGCTGCTTCTGCTGAGTTAGTTGACAGGGATGAAGCCTTGAGACAGCTTAAACAACATTTATAGAAGGTGCAAAAATCTATGAAAAGGTATGCTGACTGGAAAAGGAGAAATCTATCTTTTGAAAAGGGGGAATGGGTGTTTCTCAAGCTGCGCCCACACCGGCAGCAAACCATAGCAAGAAGGATAAATCAGAAGTTAGCGCTCATGTTCTTCGGCCCTTTTCCGGTGGTGGAAAGAATAGGGATCTGTATCGCATAAATTACAACTGCCTGAGGGTGCCAGAGTTCACCCGGTTTTCCATATTTCTCAGCTTAAAAAGGCTATAGGGACTATGTTGCCACAACACAGTTGCCAGAAGGGTTGGATGTTGAGCCTGGGGACATCGAGGAACCTGAACAGTTGTTGGCTTCAAGGGAAGTCGTAAAGGATGGTCAGCATATTAAACAATGGCTGGTGAAGTGGAAAGGAGGATCAGAAGAAGACACTACTTGGGAGAATGAGACCTTGTTGCAAAGTCAATTTCCCAATCTGAGCCTTGAGGAGAAGGCTGCTTGCGATGGAGGGAGTATTGATAGGACTCATGGGCCTGATCCAGACTTTCATGTGGATACGGGTGTGGATCCTCATAGACCAGCTGTTTGGAAAGTGTATGTCAGGAAAAGGAAGGGGGGCATAGGGAAGAATTAGTTACAATTGGTGAGGTGGCATGAATATCCACTAGGTGGTTAGAGGAGAGATTATGTGATGGGGTGATGGGGAGTTATGAGGATTATTCACGTTTTGGGATACTTTGTTGGTCAGGAGATTTATCTTTTATCTCTGGTACGAGTCATAGACTCTGGAATTTTCCCTTGTTATTCCTTTTCTTGCTGTAAGAGTGATTTGTTCAATTTCCCATCAATAAAATTGCTATTACATTGATACTTGAGTTCTGAGTTTCTATCACCATGTTTTATTAAATTGACTATTGATTTCAATCATGCTAAAATAAGACTGTACACCACCTAATATTTATTAAATTGACAACATTGCTACACTAATTCTTTTTCATTATTTTGACAATTTTATACTTGATAATGAAGACATACAAATGTATAACCTAGGTTATAAATATTTCATACATCAAGAAAGCAAAAGCTTCTCTTCACAGCAAAGATTTCAAAGTTTTGCATCCAAAAATAATATAATAAACAGTAAAACTACTCACATGGCCAAATGTATGACCCAAATTCAATGTTGCCCTGACTCCACCTTCTCTCTCATCCAAGGACACAACCTCGGCCTTGTTTTCACATGATCGCTTTATAGCATATGCCAGTGCATTAGGATCTCTGCAATGGATGCCGATAATTTGTAAACGTTGGAAGAGTAATAGAGCATTATAAAGGCAATTGGACAACATTAAGATGAAAAAATATTTGTTACGCAGTTACACAACTCAAAGTAAGGTTTTACCTGGCCATTAATGCCTGCATATTTTTCTCTTGCCACTCAAAAAATTCTGTATCCCTAATGAGCCCATACTTTATAACTTCTGCAAACCCTGATGCCAGTTCCCTCTCTGGTAATGTATCTAATGTGTCTGTGTCTATAAGCACACATTGAGGTTGGTAAAAAGCACCAATCAAGTTCTTCCCAAGGGGATGGTTTATACCAGTTTTGCCACCAACTGAAGAATCAACCTACGGACATAATACACAACTCAATGAATATGGAAAAGGGATAATGTATGTATCATAGACCTGAACCATCAGGAAAACACAGAGCATAACGTATCTAATTAACATATATTGTGAAAAGAAATTTAAAAAGAGCAGCTTAAGACCTGTGCCATGACAGTGGTTGGAATCTGAATAAAATTAACACCACGTAGGAATGAAGCGGCAGCAAATCCACACATGTCGCCAATCACACCACCTCCAAGGGCAACAAAAGTGCACCGCCGATCCAATCGAGACTCAATGGCTTTGTCAAACACTTTCATAAGAGTATCCTATCAGTTGAACACACAATCAATTTTCACAACATTACCCAGAGGGTATATAAACACAAAAAACCAATTCAAACACAAAATAAAGACCTACCATGTTCTTGTACTGCTCACCATCCGGTAAAATCACACTCTCAACAGAAACATTTGGGTTTCCACTTGTTAAAGCAGCAACAACCTTGTCTAGATACAAAGGTGCAACCGTAGTGTTAGTGACAATAAGGACCTTCTTTCCATGGACATGCCTATTATTATAACATAAAATAAAATCAGTTTTTCATCATAAAGTTTAATTCTCGTGCATGTTTGTAATTGAGTAGGAAACTATACAATTAGGGATGGCAAAAGGATCCACTACGCAAATTGTATAATACTGCACTTGTCCCTAAATATCTGAGTCTCTTGAGATATTTTCTCGTCTCAAATTTTCAACTGCATCAACTATTTTTTTCACTAACATACCCCTAATCATGTTACATATTGTTCCACAACTTCAAAAAAAAAAAACTATGATGATTATGAAAAGGAAATTGCTACTTATAGCGAAAGGAAACCTCAGGGTAAACATCACGATATCACAAAGTACCCCATGTATCACCCAAAAAAACTACCTCAAGATCTCGTGTGTATTCCGAACAGCAACAAAGTCAATTGGTCAATTGTGTTTTGTGAACTGTTCGTGGTCAAAGCATCACTTTTACGAAGACATAAACCAATTCTCTTGAAAACTTGTTAAACAATACCATTTGTCTATAAATTTAATATTATTGCCAACTTTCTTAATTCATGTGATTTAGTCAAACAATGTTCTATATTTAGGGACGGATGAAGTATAATTTGCACTACCCAATTAATTGTAGAGATTAATTTGCATATACCGTCGGTGTAAAGCTTTTTTTCACATGCATCAAATCAAATCACATTATAATGCCACTTTTATAGGCTACTTCCTAAAATATCTCCAATAATATCTACATGGTGCAATTTAATTGGATACATACTTAAAAGTATACAACTTAAATCCTTGATTGAAAATTGATAACGTGAAATTGCAACTGTAAGTCTGTCACTACTAATAATAATACTAATCATCAAACATAGGTTAAAATTGGAAATAAAAATTCTAAAAATTAAATTTTTAACGAAATTCATCAGAATTACCTTTGAAGAAGTTCAGGTTTATTGAGCAACCCGGATCCGATATAAATGGGGTAGCTCCGATTACCCAAATCAACGTTAACAATGGTGGGAATTCCGGGTTGGATTTTTGCTGGAAAGGGGTCCATGAGTTGAGATGAACTAGCGCATATTGGTGACCTGAGAGGTGTAGAAAGAGAGATTTTTTTAGGAAAATGGTTGGTGGGGTGGAGGGATAAAGAGTGGGGGTGTAGAAAGTTAGGATTTTGAAGGGAGGAGAGGTGAATTGGTTGTTGTTTGAGGGAGGGAGAGATGGAGAATTGGGTGGGTGTAGAAGCCATTGGAATTGGAATTGGAATTGGAATTTTGGTGGTTGGTGATTGTAGAATGGAATAAGAATATCAACATGGGTGCTCGCTTTTTGTTGTTGAACTGAATGTTGTTATTGTTGTGTTAGGTGAGAAGGATTGGGATCCTCTTCTGTTTCTCTTTTGCGCCTATATGAGCCCGTTGGATTAATCCAACGGTGGAGAGAAAAAATGTTAAATATTAAAATAAAATAATAAGAGGTTTTCCTTTTCTACTACACTACACTTGTTGTAACCTCATCGAAGGATCAATTGTAATCGGAGACGTTGGCGTTTCTCTCAGGTAAATTCACTTTCTTCTCTTTTCTTTATTAGGGTTTTGAAAAACATGATTTCACATGCATTTGTTTCCCATGATTCTTAATTGCATGTACAGTGGCTATCACTCTCCTAACATTAGTTTCCTTGGTTTTTGCTTTTAAATAAATTTAGTTTGTGAAATAGTATCATATATTCTTATCATATTGATTTTTTGTTTGCGTTCTTTCATTTCTCACATGGTGATATAGAGTATATTTTGAGTTTCACCTGACAATTTCCTTTTTTTATTTTTTGTCTGCGCATTCAAATATCTAGGCTATATTGTGAGTTGTGAGTCCTGTTGTGGAGGGATTTTTGTGTTCTTCTGTGGATATTGATTTATTTTCTTCTGTTTATTATTTTCATGTGCCCTCGCGGTGATTCATCATGGCCTAAGGGCCTGTTTGGATAAACAACTTAATTAAGCGCTTATCATATAAGTGCTTATGTCTAAGCAATTTCTATAACAAAAGATAAAATACAGTCAAACTGTTTTCATAAGCTATGTAGAGTGCTTATGGAAATGAGCTGAAAGCAATTTATGGATATGTCATAAGCTGTTTCCATAAGCTCTCACAAACAGTCTTACAAGTGTTTATGTCAGTAGATAAGCTCAAATAAGTCAATCCAAAACAGTCCCTAATTTCATATACTTTTGCTTTTTTTGTTGTTTGCTTGCATCCTTTTAATTACTGGAATTCACTCTTGCTGTGGTTATCCTCTTATTTTTATGCATGCACATGTTTTCATGAGTGTATATAGTGAGTGACTGTATATGTTTAAACTCCTCTTTATCGATTACTTATGTTAGTTAAAATATAGATGGCACGCCGAATTACAAGATCAAGAAAGCTAGAAACTCAGCAGATAGAACAGTCAAGGGCTAAGTGGACAGCGTCACTTACTAAGATACTGGCAGATTTGATGGTTGACCAAGTACACAAAGGAAATAAACAAAACAATTCATTCAATAAGAAAGCATGGAAACATATTTGTGAAGGATTTCACAACAAAACAGGTCTGAAATGGGATAAGGAACAACTCAAAAACCGACATTCAGTGTTGAGGAGACAGTATGCTATTGTGAAGCCCATTCTTGATGAAGGTGACTTTGTTTGGGATGAAGCCACAGGAGCTATAATTGCGAATGATGAAATTTGGGCAGAATACATCATGGTATGTTCATCCATCATTTGTTTTGTTGTTAATTTGTTATTAATTGAATACAACAAAATGGTCCTTCTTCTGGAGGAAACTTTTGAGTTGTTTTATTAGGATATACCCCTCTTCTAAAGTAAAGGGCTCTACCTAAGAGGGAAAAGTGGGGAGTATAGTATAGCTATTAATTGAAAAATCAACAGTTCAGATTATAATAATATGCATTGCACATTCTTGACAAACTATGAAGTTGTTTAAATCTTAACCGTTGATTTTCTGATAAATAACAATAATACCCAATCTTTCCTTTCACTTTAGAGAAGCCAAATCATTTCTAGTTTCATTGTACTTGTGCACAATCTATTCGCTGCTCTGTATTAAATACTTGATGTAGCTCTTGAAAAATTACAGAACAATCCTGACGCCGAGACTGTAAAAAGTGGTGGCTGTCCAATCTTTAAGGAGCTATGTACAATATTCTCCGAGGCAGCAACGAATGGAAAACATGAATATGCTGCATCTGATAGTGAACACACTCCTAGAGCTCCTTGTCCAGAATTGTTGAGCACACACCAAGATGAGTCTTCATCTGAATTCGAGGATGAGGAAGAGACAAATGACCCTCAAACAGTTCAACCTACTACACCTACAGCAGCTTGTAGTAGTCGCAAAAGAGGGCGTAAAGGAGTTGATGGTGCTATTGCAGACGCTATATTAGAGATGGCATCTGCTTCAAAGATGAGAGCAGCTGCCATAGAGCAACATAACTCTAAATACAGCATATCTGACTGTATCAAGGATTTAGATTTAATGCAAGGTGTTGATCAACAACTATATTTTGCTGCTCTAGATCTTTTCAACAATCCTAATGCAAGAGAGATATTTTTGTCTCTCAAAAAGGATAAACGTTTAACTTGGTTGCACCACAGATGTGCTGTTGTATCCAATAGATAGGTTGAAAAATATATGAAAAGGTATCATTTTGGCCACTTTGATATGTTAATGTTGAATTATTCACTAGGAAACTCATCAATATCGCGAAAGCTCCTCAAGTTTTTGTCTTAAAAGATATTAATGTTTGATTTGACATGCAACTATACTAACAATTGAAGCGATCTGTATCACCAAACATGCACTAGAGTGAGTTGAATGAATTAATCAAGTCTTACAATTACCTAAAACAATCTTCACTAAATGCACTAAAGATGTCAGTCATTTTTATCGTACTGCAAATTGATGTTCTCATCTACTTTTTAATCTAAAAGTTGACTAAATGCATGCTTGAACATGTTTAGTGACTTTTGAGACATGAAAACAGCAAAGCAATACATTGTAGTTTGGTGCAATAGTCTGGGTGTTAAATCTCAAAATATTAACATACCAAATTTGTTTGGAACTGTGATATCAGAGTTGATGCATTTTTTAGTTTTGGAAGCTCAACAGTCTACCAAATACATAGGCAAGAAGTATCATGAGTTTGGTAGTCAGTATTCTCCATGGAGATGCTGAATAGTCTTGATTAAGGTGATGTTTGCATGAGTTTATATATATGTATATGTTTGACTTGTATTATATTTCAAAAACCCAAGAAGCACTTTTTGAGAGCCCTTTGTAAGTTATAAAGAAGATTTGCGGGATTTTAAAATTAGAGAAGCTAATAACAGGAATCTAACTAAAGAAAAAGAAAAGTGAACAGGAAGCTAATATCTTAATTGTATTGATAAATGCACAAGTATAACATGTAGATGTATAGAATATGCACAACTAGTTGTAAAAACTAGAAACCATGATGAATGTAGCTGGTAAATGCACAAACAATCACACTTTAGGTCAAATTACACAGTTTAGGTAACATAAGTATTTAAGTTTGGCATTTAAGCAGTAGGGTAAGATGCCTGCATTGCAATGCCACAGAGCCCTTCAGCAGCTTCAACTCCCCTTTGCATCATAATGTAACCTTCTTCGCCCCAATCAGTTCCCCATGAGTTCTTAACCAACCAATACTTGGTTCCATCATTACTGACACCATAACCTACGGCAGTGACACCGTGATCCAACTCAGTTCCGCATGAACCAGTAAATACACCACTTTTGTAAAATTGAAAGTCAGACCCACTAGCATCAATGGCTACAGAAATTGGTTGATTTGCCACAGCTTTTTGCAGTGCTTGCTCATTGTTGGCTGGAACATCTTCATACCCGGTAATAGTAGCTGCATTGATGGATGCTTTGTTTGCATTGCATGTTCCATCAACACCCTGATAGGGGTATTGGGCTTCAGTGCTGAGTCCATGATTTTGAATGATGAATTTGAAAGCATCATCCATAAGACCACCCTCACAACCTTGGTCCACACCTTTTGTGTCGCAATCAACAAGTTCTTGTTCTGATAAAGAGACCAACTTTCCAGTACTCAACTTATGAATTCCTTCAGTTGCTGCAACAGCAGAAAACGCCCAACAACATCCTACAAAATGCAGTTTAAAATTTACCAGAGTTAGATGAAAATTCAATTTTTGATCACTATTGAATCAAATGCATTAGTTTTTAGATAGATACTTACCACATTGGCCTTGGTTCTTCACAGGTGTTACTGCTCCTTTCTTCCTCCAATCCACTGTAGATGGAATTGCACTTACATTTTCATACTTAAAAGTAGTTGTCCTTGTGATTGAAGAGCATATATGTCCCTTGAATTTGTTCCTAGATGCTACAAACTCCTCATTGGTGAGGTCTGCAAATTGATTAATGCCTAGTTTGTATGGTTTGTTACTCTCACCATTATTGAAAGCTTCAATGTATTTCATGTTTTCTGTGAATATCTTGAAACGCTTCTCTCTTTCTTGATGATCCTTATAGACTTTGCCATAGTGACTCATCCATTGTTCATGCCTCTCATGAATGGAACCATCTTGGAGAGTACGAGAGGTGACTTGAATAGCCCACAATCCCAAGCAGAAAACCAATGCCAATGAAATATGATATAATTGATTATTGGCAGCCATGGTAGCTAGTGAAATGTGACAACAATGAGAACAAATAACTGCTTTGAGGTTGATTAGTAAGCAGTTAAATGTGAGAAAGATGAGTGGTGCTTATACTTGAGAATTCTGTGGTATTTATAATAGACAAAACAAATTTTATTAACATTGGTGTAGTTTTCAAATTTGAAGCTTAAAACAAAATTCTCTTCTATACGTGCCCGGGAGAATTTTCTGAATGAGTGCTATGCTATGGACAAATTTTGTGTCAAGGAGGCTTTAATATTTTTTTTTACAAGAGGCTAAAAATACTAATAGTTTAATACAAAGGATGCCGTGTGCGTTGGAAAACTTTTGGATCATGAAAGTTGAAGGTTTGACAGTATAATCAACTCTATGTTCCTTCAAAACAAAAAAAAAATCAACTCTATGTGCTTGCAGATTGTTGATTAGATCATGACCAAATGAAATCTGTATAAAATCGAATATAAGGTTTTTTCCTAAATATAAGTCATATTTGAGCCTATTTACTTTTGTTTTTTTTCAAATTGCCAGATGTGTTAGTTATTTTCTACAAAAAAATACTCATAATTGTCGCTGGTACCAAAAAATGTTCATTATTAATTGACTATATTTTTTTTAGGAGTAATTAATTGACTATCTTTCAGTGTCATTGTTTAATTAAAATATTAACTGAATGACAATTTTAAAACATCAATACATAAAATAATTTTTTTTTAATATGCTACCTAATTTTATTAATATATGTAAAATTGTTCAAAGATGTTTACAATAAAAAATAAAAGAATAAATTACACTCATTTCCCCGTGAAAGATGTTTAGATTACACTACTATCTTCTCTTATGTTAAAATATGTCTTCTCTTATTTAAAATATATTAGAGAAAAATTACACTCTCCTCCCATAAGAGATGATTGAATTACATCATTTTCTCCTTTTATATTAAAATCTACACTCTCATCTCTTTTCTTAAAAAAAAAATATACACTCTCATCCCTTGTTAATATTTTAGGTCATTATAATATAATTGAATATCTATTATGCATCCTTTTTATCTATTTTTCATGCACAATATCGTTACACAATGTATTATAAACTATGAAGAGAAATAAGATAAAGTGTGGGTAACGTGTATGGATACAATACTTAGGTATCCGGAGGGTATGGATACATGTATTTTGCATGTATGGGGAAGAGGACTATAGTATCCTACCCATACCCGTCCCCGCCTATTGTCATCTATAGAAGGGAAAAAAATGTAATTCAAGCTTCTCTTCAAGAAAGATGAGTCTAATTACCCAAAATAGAAAAGTGCTCACTCGTTTTATACATTTTGTATGAAGTTTAAGATTTTTCCAAGAACATTAAAAAATTATTTATTTTTTACTTAACTACCCTTAATTATATCATTGATTTGTTTACAAATTTTCATTTTAAATGAAAAAATCATAGTTGTAAAAAAAGTTCAATTATAATATCATAATTTTTAAACTATCCATTATTTTAAAACAAACTAAAATACCATTATTAAGAAACTTTACTTTATTACGCTTTATCATGTGTGTATTTGGTTTTACATGGAAATAGCCAAATGAGATTTAGATGCATAAAATTAATTTTGATATGCTTAAATGATGTTATTATAATTGATTCTACCTATATAATTGAAACTTGAAATCATATGCATGCTTAAATTGGTGGTAAGATTGACAAAATCAAGATGAGTCACTGTGATTTTGTCAAACTTATCGACAATCTAAACATACACTAAAATTTGTAGTTTTTAACTCTAAACATAAATTTTACACTCTTCATTGTTTAGTTCGCTTATATGTATCTAAACATAAATCATTTCAAATTCAAGACGCTTTTAAATACAACCAATTTTACAAAATCAATTCATTCAAAATTAATTTTGACCAGTGCTTTTCCCACTCTTAGTTACTTGCGTGCCCTATTCGAATTCTAAAATCCGAAATGTTTTAACATGTTTGGGAGGTTTTTATGGGGTATTTATGTTGTTCAAATTATATAATCCGAACAAAATAGGTTGCACGAGAAATCAATAGGATGAAAAAAAGGAGTCATTAGTTTTTCGCATCACAAAACCAAACATAGTAAGCTACACTTCAGAAATTTTCAGACAGAACAGAGTATGCACAGACAAAACCAACTCTGGTCAATAGTCCTTGTAAGGAATAAACGATCCTTTTAAGAAAAGTGTGAATCAGACGAGAAAAAAGTCAAAAGTGCTTCAATGTTTATCCACTTATTTCAACTATATATGCAATTATATTCACAGTAATATAATCGAACCAAGTGAAAAATGCTGCAACGTTCCCTCGCCTAGCAAAGTTGGCAGCGTCTGCTTCCACTGCATGCATTTAGAAACAACGTTTTTTATCGGTCACACCGGAAGTTCAGAACCATACTACTGCGTTTCACAGAATGTATGACTCAGTGAGGAATAACAGAAGGAACATATATTTCACTCTTCCATTCGCCTCCATTGCAGTTGGGTTGCAGGAGTATCAGGTATCAAGTTTCATGATATTACTAGGTGTAAATAAATAAATACAATCTATCTATGAAGCACTCGCACGGACATGGACACAACACTCACACATGGACACCGGTAATCATTTGAAAATGTGAAATGTTTTAATGTAAACTACATGTGTGGGTGTTGAGTCATTGTCGGACATGACTTCAATCCAGTGATACATTGCAATCCACTGATCATAAGGCAAAAGGGTGATTGATCATCTATACATATCCATGTCAATTTTCCTAAGGTAATATTCTCTTCACATCACGCTCCTGTTCGGCAACTTTAGCTTTGTTGTATACAGATTCAAAAGCCTCCATGCACACACTTGAAAACCCTACAATCCCTTGAAAAACTTGAGGACAACCCATTTGCAAGTTATTCAGTGTCATTGACCTCGTAACACTCACCGCCTTTTCATGCTTGATCTTCTCTTCTTCAGCCTTTGCTCTGAAAGCTTCCACCTTAGCTCGCTTTTCCACGACAGGGTCCTTCGTTCTTCTCACAGAACCAGACCGTTCCGACATGGAGTACGGACCATACTTGCACTCCAAAGATCTAAGCTGAACCACCTTCTTCTCGAACTCCTTGAACGCATACTCTGACTTCTTCTTTTGTTTATGCTCCTCCGTCTGTTGAACTACAATCGCATGAATAACCGTCAGCAAGCTTTTTATTCCTTCAGACGCTACTTTGTCTGGTATATGCTCAACGGCAAGGTGCCATTGTTCGCAGAGGGTGAATATCTTCGACTCCTCAGTTGTTCTACTAAGAGGGTTTCGGCTAAATTGGTAAAGGCTGAGCCTTAGCCAACCACTGAGGGATTCAATATAGTCCCTGTGGGCCTTGAAGAGGTTGCAGAAGGATTGGTGCCATTGCTGTACTTCAAGCTCTAGCTGAAGTGTTGATTGCCTATGAATTTCAGATGTAGGGTTATTTGATGGTATAGTATTGAGGTATTCCAGTTGTTGAACTATGTGCTTCTGAACTTGATGACACTCATACATGCTTCTCCACATGCACATCAACCTGCCAACACAACAATCACAAAATGCTCACTCACTGAGACTAACTTTATAAAATAACAAAACAAATTTGGCTCCTCTAAAGTGAGAAAATAAAGAAAATATATTTCAACACATTCATGATTTGTTATGTATGTGCATGTAATATCAACTATCGGTTTATACATCAATGGTTAATACTACTTAAATGAGCTGATCCTAAGAAAACAGTATTTTTTGTTATGTTGGTTATGCCACACATTCGGTTAAATGAGCCGATCCTAAGAAAACAATATTTCTTATTCATCCATGAATAATCCAGCAGGCAGAAATTGTGCTAGTGCTACACATTCTGTTCAAAAATCTGAAGTGACAATAATTTAATTCCGGAGAATCATTCAGTAAAATGGTCATTGAAGAATATAATTTTAAATCTTTGATACAGGTCAAATTACCTGTCCACAACAAGGTACCACTTTATTCAACCTGTCTCTAAATAGTGTATATTGTACGAGTGAGTTCCCAAATTAATGGAAAAAGTATAGCATGGTTTTATGAGCAGAAAACAGACAGAAAAGAACCATCATGCATGAACCACGTAATATCCCATCTATTGTTGCACAAAATCATGCATCCATATAAAAGTGCATTGGGAAAATATATGGTACAAAGCAACAAGAAATCACCAAGAACAAGAAAAAGGGTTGGTTTAGAGCTTCATCTCACTTGTTCAAAAAACGAGATTCTGGTAGTACTTATTGTACTTGTCAAGATAAGTCTATTCAGTATTTGTCTTCACCAAAAACAAGTGAGAAACACAATGAAATCCAGCAAAAACTATAAAGTAGTTAAAATTAAAACAATATTTTATACTGTTACTATGCTAGGTATGTACTCTGAACCAGTTCTAGTACTTGATTCTTACTACTACACACAACAAACAGCTGTCACCACTCCCCCAGACAAGCAATGACTCCAAAGGGATCACAACCAAACAAGATGCAGTCCATGCTTCAAGACAGATTCTTAGCATTTAACTGAGTCACAGTTTTCAATCACAACCATCCAATCTCAAATTCACGGGTCATATTACACTGGTGGTGGAGCCAGGATTATTGTAAAGCCCGGGCAAAAAAAATTGCAACACATTTATGAGTTTACATAAGAAATTGCAAGCAAATAATAAAAAAATCTAAAGAAATTGCCCAATTTATAGGGGTTTATATAAAAAATTCATAGGGATTTACATAAGAAATTAAAAAAAAATTGGGCCAGAGCCCGGGGTCGCCGAGCCATAGAACCGCACATGTATTACACAATATCGAAATCAATTAAAGTTGATTTCGTTGTTGTGTAATATGTTAGCGCACAAGTTAACAAGACCATTTTTTTAATAAGGAAAAGTTAAGACGAGATGGCTCTTGGGGGCTCACCAATCACCATGGTTAAGATGGGATCCAAAAACGCTTATTGAGATGCTTACATATTACTCAGTTGTTAGTTTTTACTAATACTATACTACTGATAATCCAAAAATATATAAATACTATACTACTGTTTTCTACTATGCAAAGTTATGTTATGTATAAAAAATTGAAAAATGCACCAGAGAAAAAGAGAAGACTAACCCTTTAACAAGCTCAATGAGTTGAGGGTAGAGCTCTATCTCCCTTAATTTAACGATTTCAGCCGATGTACTATCAATGGTTTGAGAAGCAACCATCATTTGTGATTCTAACTTCTCCACTTCTTTCTTTGCCTTTTCTGTCTTCACATAATCAGCCCTTCTCATCTCTAACTTCCTTACCAATTCCACCTTCTTCTCATGCTCCATCTTTATTGTTTTAGCATTCTTAAAACCAACAAAAAAATATCATAGAAGTTAAGCAACTATTAATGGAAATGTCAAATCACCTAATGAATCTAATTACAAAAATGTGAGATTTCTTTAATTATCAAAGCAACCTTAGTTTAGAGACTTCAAAAAAATTAGGGCAAATAAAGTTGCATGACTTCTAATAGAAAACCATAGTCATCCACAGAATGTTGGTTGCATAGAACAAGATTCCTTCACTAGACCCACATCATGTTTATGCCCACAAAAGACAAAACCCTCTTCAACCTTTATTTCTCTTTTTTCTTTTTGTTTTATTAGAATTATATTATCCTCCAAGTAGGATTTGGATTTGGTGCTGTAATTGTGTCACACAATTTTAAATCTTAATTCTCAAATTAACAACTAAGGTCGTTTAAAACCGATTTGGTTGTTGTGTAATTTGAACTGTTCGATCTCAGTTTAACGGCCGGGCCGGGATTGCTTTGCGTTGAATGTGTGCTTTTTCAAGGCATAGGGAAAGAAAAAAAAAAAGAGCTACTCACCTTGACCTCTTGGTACAATTTCTTCTCCCATGCATATAGCCTCTCCAAAGTAGAGCAATGTCCACCATTTCCAACACCATTATTAGCCCTAAAACTACCAACAGAAACCTCTTGAGACAGCTTGCCAAATCCATTCAGTTTAGGACTTGAAGAACCCCAAGCCCACATTGATGGACTCAAATTCCATCCATTTCCGTACATTTTACCTACCACCATCAAGTACAATTACAAACACAACCTTCAAAATTCAAAAACACAAAAAGCACACTCTTGAATCTTAAACAACACAAATCAAATTACAATAAACAAAAAAGGAAATTTGGCTGCTTCATTAACACTCAACAAAAAGTTATTGTCAAAAACAACCTAAAATTTCAAATCTCAAATAGGTTGATACTAAACAAAAACAGCCCAAAATTTATGACATGCATGTAAAACTTACTTGCTTTACTATGATCAGAAAAACCAGAAGTTGGAACTTGTAACAGATATGAAACATGAGAACCAGCATCAGCAGCTTTAAGAAAATAATCATCAAGCTCCTTAATAACTTCAACCAGATCTTTACTGTTTCTTGAAACCACCATTGCAAGTTCACTTCCTGACTCCTTAGAATACCCCACCACACCAGACGCCGGAGTAGCCATACTCGCCGCCGCACCACCAGCCATCACAACCACCTCAGAGCCAGTGGTAGTAGTAGCTTCCCACTCTTCCTCAGTCGCCGACCGCGACGAAGGAGGTGGTGGAGGTTGCTGCATGAAAGGATCCCAAAAATCCCAACCAGATGAAATCACCGGCGGTGGAGGTGGCGGCGGTGGAGGAGGCGGAGGAAGTGCAGTTGATTGTGAACCTGTCCCAGAAGTCCAAGTATAAGAACTCAAACTAGGACTCATCGGAGGTGGTGGTGGCGGCATTGGCGACGGAGCACGCGGCGGCGGAGGTGGAAGAATGGGTTGTGGCTCAGGTGGAAGATGGTGGTTAAGATGAGTGGTTTTTTCAGCGTTTGCAAAGTGAAACAAAGCTGAACCAGTTGAACGAAGAGAACGAATGTACATAACATGTGAAGCTGAAAAAGCATGTCTTGCTTCAACCAACTGTTTCATGTAACGTTTTCTTGATTTGCAATGTGAAACTGTTTCTTCTCTCTCTACTCTTGAATAGCAACAACCCATTTTCTTTTTCTTCAACTAGATCAAAGAAAGCACAATAAAAATGGTTTTTTTTTATGGTTTTGAACTCATGTTGAGATCAGAAGTGAAGATGGGTAGAGGGTAGTGACAGTGTAGTGGTTTCTGCAAAAAGTGATTGTTTTGAACTTTGATTTTTGTTGGCAAGTGGAAAAGTTGATTTCTTTTTGTTTTATGGGTGTGGAAAAAAACAAGAACTTTAACTAGGACAGTTTAGTAACACTAGTGTAGTTGTCTGTTTTGTGGTAGAAAACTTGAATCTGAAACATCTTCATCAACAAGGTAATGTGGTTTTGTTTAAGGAAAGGTTATTATGGTTTGAGTTGTGTCTGTGTAGTGGAGGTGCAGGGGAAGAATGGAGAAAGGAAATAGTGATAGGTTTTTTTAGGTACTAGTAGTACTTGTTTTTGAGACAAGGATACATTGGGAAGAGAGTGAGTGTAGTGTAAAAAAGTACTGTTTTTTATTTGGAGAATTGGATAAGGGGATAAAAATAGAAATATAATATTGAAAAATTGTGAAAAGTGATAACTTTAACTTTTTAAAAGTTAAAATGTTGTTGAAACCAATGCAAACATTCTAGTTTTGGCTTCCTTAACCATTATCATGAGGGCAATGGTTAGCAGGACCCTTTTTATTTTCATTTTATTTTGGATATTTTATTTTATTTTGTGACCAAAATACCCCTTCTTACGGGGAAAGCATAATTTTTTTAGCATATATTTGGTATCACGGTGAGTATATGAGAATCAAGGTGATCTATATTGATGGATTTCACTTGTGTGATATTATGGTAGGAATGTCACATGACATTGTCCAACCATAATATGACACGTGAATTTCTCATTTTTAAATAAAACAAAAATACTTTGTGAAAAAGAGAATGAAATAAAAAACATTTGTCACATTGTGGTTGGATAATGTCATGTGAATTTCCCACCACAATGTCACACAAGTGGAATCTCACATTGATTTGGTAGAAACTATAAAGTGTAGTTTTTGAAATATCACAATGAATCACCATAATTTTAATATATAATTGTAACATCAAACATTCATTTAGTCGATAAATAAAGTGACAATGTGATACTTGACAAAAAAAGTGACAATGTGATAATTATCGTTGAAACTCACACACATAATTTGTAAGATTTTGAGTTGAAACTTTGTCACTTAGCCAAGTTGTAATTTTATTATGGATTTGGGGTTTTATAATAAGTAAAATTAATGAGTGAATGCTCTTTACAGGACGTGAAGGATCGTGCATAAGGAGAAGGTAAAGGCCAGAACAAAGGTGGCAGTGCCAGATGGGATCCACGGACGGATGTTATGCATAAAGAACTTTAGATTAGAAAATTGCTGTGTTTAATTGTAGTGGTATGCACTACGGCATGGGAATTTGTTTCCAAAAACTTGTTTTCTACTAAACCAAAGGTATTTACTTTTTCAAAATGCAAATTATGAAACTCACGGAGGTCACTAACTGAATTAAGAATTATTTACCTCTCACAATGGGCAAAGGCTACGGTAGACAACCTCTTTAGGTCTCCTACCGTAGGAGACTTGACTTTTTTTTTTTTTTTTTTACAAAATTAATGTCAACGATTGGATGTGCTTGAAAACTTTTGAAGAGCATAGTATTATCATACTCTTTAAACATTAGATTATTTTCACACTATATTCCATCATCTTTCTCTTTCCCTCTCCATATCTCTTACTCGTCCAACAACAACAACGCCATCCACCGCCGCTAGAAAATCACAACGACAACGCGCCGGAAAATCACAAGAACAACGACGAATTTTGGGAAATCTTAATCCAATCCATTCAACCCAAAGTTGCAGAAAACAACATTCATTCAACTCAAAGTTCATTTAATCTGATTCACCTTCCTGAAAAC
>Ga0315914_1000834_pt1 | contig 42520 bp, 24 predicted proteins | sample MpolenodulesMG_FD_203920 | JGI IMG/M metagenome (GOLD analysis project Ga0315914, IMG submission 203920) | Medicago polymorpha root nodule microbial communities from Los Angeles, California, United States - elongated nodules | ecosystem: Host-associated > Plants > Roots > Nodule | place: USA... | reverse complement strand
GCTCCCCACTACCTTACTAGACTCCATTGAAAAGATGATGAACTCCTTCTGGTGGGGCAACGGTAAAACAACACAAAGAGGAATTCATTGGATGAATTGGGAGAAGCTTTCAGCACCAAAGATCCACAGAGGTATGGGTTTCAAGGACCTCTCTGCTTTTAATTTGGCTATGTTGGGTAAACAGGGATGGAAATTTATTACTGAACCAGATTCTCTGGTGGCTCGAATTTTTAAAGCTCGCTACTTCCCGTCTGGCTCCTATCTCACGGCCACTGTTGGGCACAACCCCAGCTATGTTTGGCGCAGCATCATGCATGCTAGAGTTATTGTGCGTGGGGGCGCTACATGGAGTGTAGGCTCAGGCGCGACTATTCCTATTCTTAATGAACCATGGCTGCCAAATGGGGAGGTTATCAGTAGTGATATTCCTGGTGCTCACTGTGTTCATAATTTTACTGTTAACAACTTGATAAATTTATATGATAAAAGTTGGAACGAACAGGTGGTTAGACAAGTTTTTAGCGATGATATAGCAAACAAAATACTACATACGGAACTGATTTACAAGTTTTTAGCGATGATATAGCAAACAAAATACTACATACGGAACTGATTTCTCAGGTTGACGAGGATAAAATTATATGGAAAGCGGAAAAGCACAGACGTTATTATGTTCCTAGTGCTTACAGGTTATGTGTATCCGAACTTATTGATTCATCTTATAACTGGTGACCGGGGTATTGGTCTGGTATTTGGAATCTAAAAGTGCCATCGAAAGTCAAGAATTTAATTTGGCGCATGTGTCACGGTTGTTTACCGACTCGTGTCCGTTTGTTGGATAAAGGTGTTACTTGCCCCACTAGTTGTGCTAGCTGCGCCTCCAATCATGAAGATCTTATGCATGTTTTCTTTGCTTGTCCTTTTGCTATACAGGTTTGGAATAGCACGGGTCTTTGGGGTTCGGCGCAACACGCCCTTTCTACCACTGCCTCAGCTTCGGAAGCTATATTTTATCTATTAGAGACTTTGTCGGTTGAATTAACACAACGTCTGTCGTCTGTATTATGGAGTATATGGAAGCACCGCAATCTCAGAGTGTGGGATGATGTAACAGAAACAAGTGCCACGGTTGTCGAGCGTGCTCGAAACATGCTTGCAGTCTGGCAACTGGTTAATGCTCCGGATGTTCTTGCATCTAGATTGAATCATCAACCAACAACAATCTCCACCTCTCAACAACATCGAATCACGTGGCAGCCTCCCGTGGCCGGAAGATACAAATGTAACATCGATGCGGCCTTCTCTTCTCACTTCAACCGTACAAGTATTGGTATTTGTGTTCGCGATGCAGAAGGTACGTTTGTTTTGGCTAAGACTATGACATACCCTTGTACTGTTTCAGTGGATGTGGGTGAAGCTTTAGGGCTGCACTCTGCTGTGCAATGGTTGAGTGATATGCAGCTTAACAATGTGGATTTTGAAACAGACTCTAAGTTGACAGCTGACGCCTTCCTTTCTACCAGGAACGACTTGTCTGAATTTGGCTGCATTATTTCCTCCCGTCGTTCTCTGTTCAGTACTTCCTTTTCTAACTCTAGGGTGGAGTTTGTTAGGCGACAAGCCAACGTGGTTGCCCATGCTCTTGCAAGAGAGGCCACGTCTTTAGCTAGTCCCGCCGTTTATTTTGATATACCCGATTGTACTGAAACTCTTATTATTAATGAAATGCTATAAATATGTTTTCCCTCAAAAAAAAAAACATTCTATGACCATTCTCAATGGGTCTCAAACAAACATCCAATGTTTAAGTGGAGCCCATAATATTTTCTATTAAATTATTTATTCTTGCACACACTTTTTTAATATTAAGTGGGACCCATATTTTTTTAGCATTAAAAAATTAAAATGTAACAATATAAAGTTGGGTCATGTTAAAGGAACTTAAATAGAAATTAAAAATAAATTTTATATTGAAAGTATAACTTTTTCAATTTTTAAGACATTGAATGCACAAGTTTCAAGAAAAACCTTTTATATTTGGTTTCTTAAGTTATGCCCTAAGGGCACAAGCTAGCATTTCCCTATAAAGTTATTGATAGTTGGTTAGTGGGTCCCATTAGCATTAGAAAATTAAATGTAACAATATAAAATTATTGATAGTTGGTTAGTGGGTCTCATTTAATAAAGTTATCGATGATTGATTAGTGGGTCCCATTTAAAAAATTTGTGTGACATGTTGAGTTGGAGAGATTGAATATTTATTAGGTACTTTTATTCAAAAATTATAAATGAATAATGTGTACATGTAACACTCATTTAAGTATAAAAAAATAGATGTCTCCATTGTTAATACTTTAAACATTCAATGATAAGTAATAAAACAATTTCTAAACGACTGTATCAACCCTTTTCTAGTGACAAATATAAAAATTTATCACATCAATAAAAAGGTTGATTAGTGATTATGTTGCCTGCCATTATTTTGTCAAAAATTATGTTTTCCCAAACTTTGTTACAACTTTTTCAGAACAATAAGATAAAGAGAGTAGAACAACACATGAAAGATTTGTTTACCCAAGTCGGCCCAAAAATAACCTACACCTACAAGAGAGAGATATCTCAAACTCCACTATCAATGAGTTCCTTACAAAAAGAAATACAAAAGAGTTATAAGCAATTAACTTCAATAAGCTCTCCAAGAGCAATCCTAATTTCTACCTTTTTTTCTTTCCAATCTCTTCCTATGACCAAGAGACTCAATGATTTTACTACCCAAGATGTTTCTAAATTGTTTCCGAATTTTAGAATTTAACAAAAAAAAAAACCTTAGCCTTTGATTTTCTAAGGATCTTCTATGTTGGTCTCCCAAGATTCACCCAAATTGCTCATAAATACTCTCCTCTCATGTGTTTCCCAGCCCCATAAATATCTTTCCAAAAGGCACCAACCTTTTTTCAAGAGTCTCCTCATTTGGTTCTCCAAAATTCACATCTTTAACCTTTAAACTCGCTTAGAGACACTCAACCTTTAGTTTCTAAATTCCCTAAAAGTTCTCTCCTTTGGTTTCTATGAGATTCTTAGCCCCCCTCAACAAATAAGTCAAGGTCCAGGAAAACTCGCACCACAATTTGTCTGGATCGCGCAACATTTTGGAGCTCGTACATAGTACTGTACTAAAAATCCGATCCAAAATTGTGCCAAGATTTTTTCAAAACCAAACCTCCGAGTTGCTGATCCAAAACCGCGCCACGATTTTTTCAAAACTTCGACATCAACTTTGAACCAATTTTCAACACTATTTTCTCTCATCATATATAAAAATAATTAATTAATAATAAAAATGAAAAATTTAATAATCTAACTGTATAAAAAATACTAATAATATTATATTTAATAATATTCTAATTTAATCAAGTATTTTAGTTATTGGAAATTCTTGCTTTAAATAAGCAAATAATCTAGAATTTAAACGCTCACTCTTGGATGTTGCAACGTCTCTATATAACTGAGTTATATTCACTAATCAAGTCAATATTCAGTTTGTTAAAATAATTAAATTAGGGTTATCGAACATATATTTGGAGATATAAAATAATATTCCGTAGGTACCCTAATTCAGATAGGGACTCTAATTTGGAGAATAAAATAATTAAATTAGAGTACACCTTTCATTCTAATATTAATCAACCCAAATTAGGATAGGTTTTGTTTTGCTTCTCGATAGGTACCTTGTCGGCAAGATGTACGATGTTTAAGCTAAGGTAGACGTAGCTGCTTTTCTTCCATTCATTCGTGAATAGTTCTCCATCACCATTCACCACCTTATCCTCTCATTTTGTCAATTTTTCTTGAACAACATTTTGTCAAAGTTTTTGATTTTATTATTACTTATTTTAAGTTATTTTATCATGCTACTCATACTTTTAATTTAGGCAAAATTACACAATTAATCACTTAACTTAATTTTAAATAACATTTTTGTCCTTTATCTTTTTTTATCACGATTTAGTCCTTTATCTTATAAAATGACAACATTTTATCATTTTTTATGAGATTTTTCAATGGAATTTGATTTTCTAGACTTGTTTGATCAAGATTTGCGTTTGTCTATGAGTTTGATGATTTTTTTTTGGAGTTTTTGATTATTTTTTCATAAAAAATGATAACTACGTTGTTATTTTATAACATAAAGGACTAAATCGTGACAAAAAAGAAGATAAAAGACGAAAGCGTTATCTAAAATTAAGTTAAAGGACTAGTTATGTAATTTTGCCTTTTAATTTAATATATTAGATTTCAGGGTTCTCATAAGACAAAAAATTGTTTCTTTAGGCCTTGGTTCTCATAAGAGCTAGAGGGATGCTCAACTTGGCATGATTTGACTTTGCAATTGATTTCCATTTTTATCTAATCATTTTCTTCTGTTTTTTTTAAGAAAAATGCTACTTTATACGACAATTAATTCGAGGGATGCACACGAACAGTCAAATAATGATGTTTCAATTTTTTTTTTTATTCACACAACTAAACAAGTCTTTGACTGTAACAAAAAAAAAAAGCTTTTGACTACTTTAATTATACTCAGCAAAAGTTATGACTGTGTGCTTTGTTTATATAATTTTTTTACATTTATCTGTTTAGAGGCAATTGCAGTAAACTTCAAATGTCATTTTGGTCTCTAAATGTGTAATGATTAGTTACAATAATTCTTTAATGTATCAAAATTTTACAATAGTTTATGATTATACACTATGTTAGTCATGATTATACATTATGTTAGTCAAAATAGTTTCAGACGCAGAAATAATCATTTTCTTATGTTATTTTGTTAGGCAAGTCCATTTTCATTGCTTTTCTTTTTTGTCGTTAGCATTTTTTTTTTGTCTATCCTATTATTTTTTTGTCTGTAATGCTAACTTGTGCTCTTATAATATACAATAAAGAACTAAAAATAGAAATAAAATCTTAGAAATTATGTATATTTTTTTGTCAATATGTATTTTTAATTTTGAAAGTTTTAAATGATATCTTTTTAACTTGTGCATTTATTCATTAATTTCTTTTTTAACTTCTTAACTTGTGCTCTAATACCATCCACAATGGAATTTAACACCACATTACATAGGCACCTTCATTGTGTAGTATAATACATGAGTGGCTATGGAAGCACCCTCTCTCTCTTCATTTTTCATAGGTCTCATTTAATAAATTTTGTTGAAATGTAATAATATAAAATTATTTGTGGGACCTATTTAATAATTTTTTAAGGTGCTGGGTTGGAGAAAATTGGTGCTTATTAAGTATTACGGTAAAATTAGTGAAGTGGACATATGAATTCAATTTAAACACCCAATTTAGGGTGCTCTGTTGTGGATGGTCTAAGGGCACAAATTAGCATGACCGTTATTTATTTAATAATAATATGCAAAGATATGGAGTACTTTATTTTGTTGAAATATTAATAAAAGTGTTATAAACACTAATTTTCTAAGATCCACTCTCGTATTGAATGAAAATCATGTGGGTTTGACATATAAAGTGGCGCGACCAACATGAGTTTCATCCGATAAGAAAGTGAGTATTAATTGTTTTCAACATTTCTCAAATTTTAAATAAAATATTCCCAGCACGATATTGTTTAATGAAAAGTATCCTGCAACATTAGCGCAAAAAAATGATTGCTCTTTAGGCACCTAACAATTGCTCATAAACACCTACTGAACGAAAATTAATTATTGTATGTTCCAAAGTGGTTGTTAGTTGTGGTTCGACACTTTTAAATTGGTTTAACCGATTAAAAAGCTTCTTGAATGGTATTTAATTGTCGTTGGATATATTTTAGATGATTTGAGGTACTTGTGAGTAGGGGTGTTGAAAACCGAATCAACTCAATAGAAAAACCGCAGACCAAATCAATCCAAACCGAAACCGCAAAAAACCGCACTTGGTTAGGATGACTTTTGCATTGAACCGCGCGGTTCGGTTCGGTTTGCGGTTTGCATCTCAGCAACCAAACCAAACCGCAAGAATAATCAATATTACTTAAACTTGTACTAGCCCAATTACATAGCTCAAGAATAATCTCTTTTGATTCGATTTTTCCATTGTTGCACCATCAGGTTCGATTATGATTCCTTTCCATCTCCTTCAATTCATTTCCAGTGATGAATTTGTTTCCTTTTCTTCCCAATAATTTGTTTCATGCTTATGTTTCTTCTTAATTTTACCTATTTTGATATAAGTTTTGTTTGGTTTTAATCTAGTTAGAACTCCTATGTTTATTTTGTAACAAGTTGGCAATATTAGAGTTAATGTAATATTTTTTTATCTCGCGATAAACCGCACCAACCGAACCAATCCAAGCCGCATTAGTTTGGTTTGGTTCGGTTTGGATGACTTTTTAAAAATCAACCGAACCAAACCCAACCGCATGCTTTTTTATCTCGCAGTTTAGATGACTTTTATGCTCAAAACAGAACCAAACCGCACCGCGAACTACTTGTGAGTAATTGTTGGATGTCTAAAGAACAGCTACCTAAAATAAAGTATCTGACGACCTAACAAAACAACATTGCAGCAAATGGGCTAGGGCAAAGTACTTTTAGATGGTTGTTCAATAGATACCGCAAAATTATTCTACTGACTGAAAAAAGTTGATCGAGACTAGTGAATCAATCAAAAATTATACATAAAAATAAGTAAAATCCCAATCTAAAACGAAATTGGAGTGCTTATTTAGCAAATATTGTACTTTTATCCATCAAGCGTGAATCAGCATGGTACCTCTTTTGACGGGCTGGAGCTGGATCATGGATGTGCATTTCAAAGCAATGGTAATAAGAAGATTGAAATATTTTGACTTTATACCTACACAATTATATCTATACCCTCAAAACACATAAACTAACCAAAACATCCTTCATTTTAACATTTTAAAAACAAGTTTTTTTAAATAAAAAAGTAATTATACATGAAATTCGTATCCTACCCAGTTTGAGGGACTAACTTCTACAGTTACGTGCGGTTGATACTCGATTCACACAAACAAAACATTTATCATAAACAAAACTGACTTCTAATGATGAATTTTGTTAGTCACAACTACTTAGTTTTTTTTGTTTTTGTTTTACCGGATCTATTAAAAAATAAATATTAGGGCAATATCCTACATATATTTATTTTTGAGGGATATCCTGCATATTTTGTATGTCACTAAATTTTTTTATATTTTTTTTTTATAAAATATTTTTACCGACTCTTTTTTTAAAACAAAACTTCTGATATGAATATTCATCCTAAAACTTTTGCTCTTTAAACTTACGATAATTTGAAAAGTTTATAATTTTTTTCCGGATTGGTATCTAAGTGGTAGGATGAAGAGTGTTTTGGGTAGTTCATATGTTTGGGGGGTGTATGTATAATTGTGGGGTACAAGTCAAATTTTCATGATTGGAGTGGAAAACGAGCCTCTAAATGCAAGTACTAACAATGAAGGAAATATGGGAGAAAATTGCTTGTCCCACTTGAACATTTGCTAAAAAACATATGGAAATTATGTATTTGACTCCAACTACAGCTAACTGCCGTTTGGCAGCACACTGTAGTTAACTGCAGTTCGTTACTCGAATGCTAGTGATGGTTCATTTTCATCATTAAGGACTAATGCTACAAGATGATATATGTTCTCTAATTAGATTAATGATCGTGATTTGGTGCATGTCATAAGGACTAATTTTACTTAGAGATGCCCCTGAATGGAATGAGCACACGATAAAGTCTTCAAAAAGTTTGATCGGGTTCTTTGTATTGTTGCTTAGTGTCTTAATTTCTATGACGGCTTCGTTAAAGTGATTTTTAGAGTTCAATCTGACCATAGTCTGTAGTGATCTGGCCTAAGGGGGTGCTTTACAATGGAGGTAATAGTCGTTTTAGGTTTGAGGCTATATGAATTACTCATATTAATCTAATATGCATCTAATAGATAATTGGGATGATAACAATGATTTAATGCTCTCTAGCTAGCCTTACTTCTCAGTTAAAAGATTGAAATCGAGATACTTTTAGCAATGTTTTCAAGTGAAAAGAAAAGTGTAGTGAATGCTGAACAAGTAATGTCTCCAATAAATAGAGTAATGCAGATTTGACTGTGTAAATTCCTCCATTGTCACGAGTCCAAATCCAAGGAACTAGACTGACCTGATTGGGATATACCCCTTGAAGAATACTCCCTCCGTCCCTGTATGTAAGCACTCATTTGACTAAAAATTTGTACCTAATCATAACATCATTTCTAAAATTCCTGCAGGTTATAATTTGATTTAGAAAATGGGTACCAATATGATCCACTTTGTTTGTCAATGTTGTCTCTTGAAACACCTATCTGAATTTTATTGAAAACCAGCATGATAGGTTGAGCACCTATATCTAGCTCTTAGAATGTAAAAGATCTATGTTCCAGATCAGGCCCTATAAAGTGCTTGAAGAAGATGGCTACGAAGCTCTCTTTTTTCAACAATGTTGGGACATTGTGGCCACTTTTCCACTATATCAATCCAGTTTTGATAAATCATTCTCTTATTAATAATACTCTTATTTTCATGATACCTAAACTTGACAAACCTGCATTTCTTTCTCTATATATAAAGGCCTATATCTCTAATGTGATGTTGTTTATAAAATTATCTCTAAAGTTGTTGTAAACAAGATTAAGCCTTCTTTGAATGATATTATCTCCCACTATCAATCAAGTTTTATCCAGAGTTGCAACATTCATCATAACATTATTGTGGCTCGAGAAATGATCCACTTTTTTTTTTTTTTTTGAATGAAGTCCACTTTATATTTAGAATGAAAGGCAAGAATATATTTGTGTCCACTAAGATTGATCTGTATAAAGCTTATGATCACCTTAAATGGAGAGAAAGTAATCATGAGTTTAAACGAATGGAGATTAAACATCTAGTTTAAGCACTTCGAGAGGCATAAAACAAAAAGACCCCTTTTCTCCTTATTCATTTGTGATTTGTATGAAAATAATTTAGTGATGAAAATTTCGGCAATTGTACAGGATAATAAAGTACTCTTTTTGTTTTAAAATGAGTATCGTTTAAAGTTATTACATATAAATTAAAGAATGAAATAAAATAGTCAAAAGACATATCATTTTTACTAAATTAACCATATCCACTATTAGTGTGTATCTAAACATCATAAATATAAAGTAAAATATATTGTTTTGGAAGTAATGTGATTGTAATAATTAGACGACATAACTTTTTTGTTAAAACGACACTCATTGTAAAACAAAAGGAGTAATAGGTAAAAATCATCTCCACATAGATTGTGTTTATACTCGAAAATTTAAGCATTATTTAATCAAAATAGAAAATTTTGGGGTTTATAGATTTGGTTTGCGATTTGAAATAGAATGATGACGAAAGATTAAGATTTCTTCTCTTCCCTTGTGATCTCCCGCCTGCTCCACTACCCGTGAGCGAGAGTCGTCCACTACCAAAGAAACGAAAGTTGGAATTGGGAATCGGAAGCCTAGTATGCCCCACATTCCTTGGTTGTGTGTGATATGCTTGGTTTCTAATTGTGATCCGTATCTGCAATTGCAGACGCAATATCGTTGACGTTAGGGCTGGATAGAATTTTAAAAACCGACCTAAACCGGCTGAACGGGTTGGACTGAAGCATGCCGGTTCGGGTCGAGCGATTAAACCGGTTGGTCGGTTACGGGTTGTAATATCAAACCCACGAAAAACCGTTTCCGACCGATCCAGCCCACATCACTAATGTCCAGCCCAAAGTCCAGTTCAGTCCACATATATAAGCATAAGTTAGAGAACTGAAACCCTAGTTTTTCTTTCCTGTTTGTTTTTCCTCTGCTGCGGCTGTTGTTGTTCTCCATACATCGGAAATGATTCCTTTCCTTCAAATCAAACATCACCCAAAAACCCACAAATCACGAATCATAAATCACAAAATCGTTTATTTTCTTCCATTTTCCAGAAAAAATTTCAAACAAAAATCACAAATCAACTATGTTAATACCGCCTTAAGAAATATATTCTACTACATTCTGTATTACATTCTTATTTTATCTTTTGTTGCTCTACTGATCATAGGTTTTAGAGATTAGGCTTGAGTCAAACTCCATGGTATAGATATACACTTGTTTTCAAGTGTTTCCAGAAGTTTTATAGATATAGACATGTCTTTGTATCTATGTTGTATTTTAGCTTTCACACTCAACTAGGATTATTCTTTTGGTTTTCGTCAACTAAATCTCTTTTCTAAGTACTACCTACTGTTTAATCCTTGTTGTGCAGCATCAAAATTATTCTTTTGGTTTTCATCAACTATAATATACTGTGGCACAAAGACCGCTCTTGATTTGTACCGAATTAATCGAACTAAACCACACATTTGACCGGCTTAACCGTCTACACCGAACCGACCAAACTGATGCCTAAGTTGGTTGGAAATCGTTTAGGGATATGGAACCGTTGGTTTAAACGGTTTCAAGTTTTGGAACCGATTTCGAACCTAACCGACCGACTGTCCACCCCTAGTTGACGTGGTAGCCTCCACAACGACATCACACAATAGTGGTGTGATCTTCTATCATGTGTACGACCAGATCGTTACCACATTAGACGATTTTGGCCAACAATTAAAGTTTAAGAACCCCAAATCTCAAATTAGGAATATAAACAATCAACTTACAAAATTCACTATAAATCCATTACAAAGAAAACACCATAAATCTTAACTATAAGATTCAGTTATTAATATGCAAAGCAAAAAAATGTTATTTGCCATGAATCAATCTCGCACAAATATGTCACAACCACAATTGGTTTATTTTGATTGCATCATCATTTAGTGACTTACGTGTATTCGATCAAACCTTTATATATTTCGCTAATATAAATGTACTATGATTGATTAGTTTTTATTCGTAGTGTGTATGTGATTATTACTTTCACGCTATATAACATTGCTCTTTAAAAACATCTAAATAATTTTTTGAAGAAGGAAAAATGGAATATATTAATTAAATCGACAAATAAATCCTAATCCGCACAAGATGTGCAAGGAGGGGATTCAAAAAGTACCCAGAAACAAAGTTCAAGAAAACAAGGGAAGGACAAAAACGACGCCACAAACTAAGTGACAAATCCCAGATAAACAATGGGATTATGCAACCAAGAATGTAAATCAAAAGCTAAATTTGTATATTTCACTTTCAGCCACTAGAAAACAAAAAAATTCAGATTGTCTAACAAACATAGGGACCTTCAACGGAGACATCGACTAATTGTATAGCCTTCATTAGGATTGAGCTTCCAATCCCATTTATCTTGCACATCGACTGGCAAAAAAAGTTATATAACAAATTACAACACTCCCCCACCTTGCTCCTCCTCCAAGCTAGTAACCTCCTCCGCCACTTCCAACCATCAACATCCCTTCCAAAATTACACATCTCAACAATTAATACCGAAATATTTTTATACAACTCAAAAAATCATCTAAACCTAACACATAAAGGATCATCATCCAACCAAAGATCAAACTAAAAAAGAAAAATGACCATATTACCCACCACCCTCACAAAATTATCGTCGAACCAATTATCCACCTTCAAACTCACACCTCTTCCAATACCAACCAAATTTTTCCACAAAGTTGACACATATCTCTATCCCTCCTTCACTCGCCCACCTTTTATCTCATACCTAGCCACAAGAACCTGATACTATAAATCCTTTTGGTCCACATGCATTCTTTAACACCATCATCTATCTATAAGAGCCAAATTAAATTCCTGAATTTTACGAACCTCCAAACCTCATTTCTCCCTTTTCAGACAAATTTTGTCCCATTTAAATCAGTAAATTTTTCTATCATCCTCACAATCCTCCACCACCAATAGTTACTCCTAAAAAAAAGTCTATGCAAGTTTTGTCATGCATATTCAATTCCTCCGCTACATAACGTCGGTTTATGTCTCCTACGAAGTTTAGTTAATCTGTTTATAATAGTTGAACTTTTTGACAACTTAATAAATATTTCACTTGGTTTACATGTCAATTTTACTTGGTTAATGTATAAACCAAGTAAAATAGAATTTAATGTATAAACCAACTTTATATATTAAATAAAATAGAATTTTTCCTAGGCTAAAGGGCCAAACGATATATCAGAATTCAGACCTATTGCGTCACTTAGAGCAACTACAGCGCAGGAATAAGTTGCTTGAAGAAAAGATTCCGTCCCTTATCATTTTTGTCTTGGAGTATTCAGATTTGGCTGCATGGATCATTTAAAAACGAGTTATTCCCCTATATAAGCAACAACATGTCAATAAAATACTATTATTCTATGTAAAAATGAAGAAAAGACAACAAGGAATTTTAATATGATCATAAGACCAAATAAATATTGTTTGGACACACATACATAAATAAATATTTTTTTAATAATAAAAAGAAAATTGATAAAAAATGATTGAATATTTTAAAGATAATATTTTTATGTGTGTGTGCGCAAACACTATTTATTTGATCTTATCTCTTACTTATAAATGTTAACCCGTCTCGCTGTACTTAACTTAGTTTTTCCCTCCACCTTTTTGCATTTAATGTTTATCTAAAGTAAAATAAAATTATGTTCCTAATTAGATGTTATTAATTTGGAAAGGAATAACCGTTAACCCGTCTCTCTGTATCTCTTACTTATAAATGTTAACCTGTTTCGCTATACTTAATCTAATTTTAACCTAATTTTTTCCTCCACACTTTTGCGTTTAATGTTTATCTAAAGTAAAATATAATTATGTTCCTAATTAGATGCTATTTTTTTGGAAAGGAATAACCGTTAACCCGTCTCCCTATACTTAACATAATCTCTTACTTATAAATGTTAATCCGTCTCGCTATACTTAACCTATTATGTTACGTTACGGTACCAGGACGATGTCATAGAAATATTATGTTACGGTACAGTACCAACGTCTATGCTTCTTGATATTATGAAATACTATATGACAATCATGACATTCATCTAAACTATTTTATTATCTATTACTGTCAAATATTACCTTCGATATGACCCGTGCATTAGCACGGGTCGATGGTTTAGTAACTATAAAAGAATATCTCAAAGACAACATGTCGAAATCATATTTTATTTTAAAATAAATTGATTGTGAATACAAAAGTATAAAAATGGCGATTGCTTAAGTGTTGTTTAATTTTTTTTATCATTAGATTAAAATGTAAATGAAACAAAAGAGAGAAAAAGTGTATTGAAAAAGTGTATATATTTTCCTTAAAGGTGTATTTTTTAATTGAGTTAAAATTTATTTGTAGTTGTCAATAACTTCTTTGTGAGTCACTTATGAATACGATATGTTAACTTATCTTATCTACTAGCCGTGGATTGTTTCAACTTTCATCAAAAACACATTCTATTGGTTTTTGTAAAATAAAGAGAAAAACAAAAGCACGAAAAGTACATTATTTTTTGTTTTAATCTTTTGTTCCTCATATATAGTGTAGACTTGCTTCCATGTTTGCCGGTAATGAGTCAGTGCTCACGCCATCATTTGAGCAATTAATCTAGTGAGCTTTTTATACACCCCTTGCAATCTATCTAGAATACGTTGACAAGAGTAAAGAAGAAAAATCACATTTGATGTCGAAGAAAAATCACACTTAGTTTGGACGGTTGCTACTCACCAATCAATCGATGTCCATAACACAACACCTTTCTCGTAATTCTTATCCAAGTAATCAAATATACATATACATACACTAAATAAATAATTATAAAGCGAAATTTCCTAGTCTTTGATCAAGCAAGTGGCAATGGGCACCGCTTTCCACGTAATTTGGCACGTAGATACATATGTTGTTCACCATTTTACAATTAATTTGGTATGCATTTTGCATTTAGACACTATAAATAGTGTTTAAACGTTTAACCCCAAACTCCTCTGAAACTACTAGAGGCCCTAGGCCTCCTTCCCCTCACCTTTCTCAAAACCTCTTCTCTTCCCTTCTTCTTTTATATCCTAACTTGTTTTTTCCAATTTTAATTCAGGGATAATTAAATATACGCAAAATGGTTTCCACGTCTCAAAAGGAGAAAGCAAAACTTCCACCTAAAAGAGGCAACATCAAAGCTCAGATACTTAGCAACTTGATCAAGTTTGTGGCCTCTTCAGTCTCATGGGATGGAAAATCCAAAGAAAATGGTGATAATCAAGATGGTGGCTCAACAACATCAACACCACCACCAAGTGCTTACAATTCCGATGTTTCCTCCTAAATTCACTACTACTCGACCATGATTCTCTTACATGTTTTTCGGTTAAGAGAATCAAAACTATATGAGTAAATCTTCAATTTAATCTCTTAGTTATTACAATCTCTCTTACTTAAATTTTAAAATATATAAAAATAATAAACAATTTCTAAAGCAAATGAAAATTTGTCCTATTGATCTCTAACATGACAATTTTTATAAATTTAGAGATTAATAGAATAAATTTTTGTATACTTTAAAGTTATTTATTATGAGTCAAAAAATTATTTATTATTTTTATATACTTTACAAATTAGGTTGAAGGGATTTTAATAATTAAATGATTGAGTTCTGATTAATTTACTCAAATTATAAAGAAGCATATATATCCGTATCTGTTCGTTTTTTATTGCAGACGGAAGAAGCTGCTACTGCATCTATGATTTTTCTAAGTCTTTTCTATTATTATAAAGGTGTGCGATATTTCTAGTGTGCATAATAAAATCTTGTAAAACCAATCTCTTTTATTATTGGTTGATCAAGAATGTAATATTCTAGTGTGCATCTATGACCCGTGCTTAGTTGGTCTTGTTGGGATTTTTCAGACCCTAATCTCTCTCTTGTTAGCTAGTGTTTTTATTTAGTCATAACTGGAGGAGGTAGTGTCTGTAACAATCTCTGTTGTCTTTGTAATATTAATGTTCAGTTTGGTTTGGTTTGAATGATTTTATACTATTACAATATGCAAATTCAGTATTAATTTGCCTTATCAATTGTATTGTTTCTTAATGCGTTCTATGTAAAATAACATATTTATTCAAAAGAAAAATAACATAGGTAACAGCTGTACGTTGATTCTGTTCCCGTGAGTATAGTTGACAATACATTATTATATAAGTAGGGGTTAAGATTCGAACTACGTACACCTTATTTTTTCATCTTAAAATGTAAATTTTAACCATTAAATTATTCGATAAAAAATATAAATAGTTGTTGGCTGCTACATGGCTGCGAGTGTTTTGGCTCCTATTGGGGTCAACCTTTCAAGAGTCAGATGCATTTTTTCCTTTCTTTAGAAAACTACAGTGGATATATAGCATTTATTATCTAATAAATACAGATAAGGTCAAACTGCCAAAGTGCTGAATTTGTTTCCCATGGAAGAATACACAAGACCAGCTGTATTTCTCAATGGACGGTGGTTGACTTGACTGAACTTTTTGTAATGCTTTATTTGGCTAAGGAACAAATGTGAAAGAAAAGAAGGTAAAAGGGAATAATTAGAATATAAAATGAGTCGATTTTTTCATTGTTGAGTTAAAATGATAAAAAGAAGAAATGAAAGACATAAGTTTTTCTTCATTTCTTTGATTACGTGAAAATTGTGAGAAATGAAAATGCGTTTCATCCATTTTATAATGAGTGGGACAATTTTTTAAGCAAAATTCTTAAGGTGCAAATTGTACGTACTTTTACATTTTAATTATGTTGACATCTCATACTATAATATTATTAATGCAACACCCTAAAAATATCATTAATAAAAATAAATATAATATGATGACATAAAATATACCTACGAGTGTAGAAAAACAACAAATTAGGAAGACGATCGTTATTTTGACAAATATCTTTAGAAGTTAGAACCGAAGAATTGCATTATGAGTGTGACTTACCAAAAAGTTTGTTTTAAAATGAATGTTATTTTAGTTTTTTTAATGTAATATAAAGTTTTTTTTTAAGGACGTAATGTAATATAAAGTATTATTTTTAATTGTACTTTCAAATTAATATTTTATGTATCACTTCCAACTTAATATATTTTACTTAATATATACTAGAGTAACGGCTTGTCAAAGAAAGATAATATATTAGAGTAACGATGGGTACTAACGTGCTTGTCTTTTCACTTTTATTAGCATGGAAGGATAACATAGTAAAATAATTAAAAGAAGGGTAAAATTTAAGGAAAAAAATGTTATACCGAAACACAATATTTTTGATATAAGGTTAAAATAAGTTTTTAGTATTCAATATTGTGCATTGTTCTTTCTATTGTTGTGGTTTGTTCTTGTTTTAACGAGATTTAACTAAGTTTATAATTGAAAATTCAAATAAAACTGATAAAGTAGTTTAAATGAAAAAGAAAATTGAAAAAGAAAAATTCAGTCCAAAAAGTGTATTCTCTTTATTTATTGATACAAAAGATGATAAGATTTTTACTATTTACACCCCATACTTTTCTTGTTGCACCCTACATACATAAAAATCAACAATAATACCCAAAATATTAGAGGTGTTTAAAATCGAACCAACCCAATAGAAAAACCACAAACCGAACCAATTCAAACCGAAACCGCAAAAAATTACATTTGGTTCAGATGTATTTGGACCATTTTTTGACTCAACCCCGCTGTTTGGTTAGGTTTGCGGTTTTGATTTTGTCAACCGAACTAAACCGCATCAAACCGTAATATAAGATACTAAGAATAAAATGATAGAAATATGCATGTCTATCTTTGTTACAAGTTTATTAATTTTTATTCTCGGGTATAAAATGTTCCTGCGAATAGAAAAACTTTCTAAAAAAAAGGCGGGAATAAAGTTTTCATGGAAATGAGAATGAAAGGGTAACTACCTATTAATCTCCCTATTATTAAGGTTTTCGAGAATTTTATAATGTTAATAAAACATCTTTTTCTAAATACCTCTTTTGTTACTCTGATTCTCTGCATTACGTCAATGTCATCCAAGGTCCCTCCATGAAGTTCCATGTCTATGTGGTTTTGATTCAAGAGATAAAGAAGTTAATAGCGCAGATAAATGTCACTGTTTGTCACACTCTTCGTGAGGGAAGTCAAGGTGCAGATTTCATGGCCAAGTTAGGAGCCTCTTCGAATATCGAATTCTTACTTCATGCTTCTCCTCCGGATGACCTGCTGCATCTCCTCAAGACTGATGCGGCTGGAACATTCTTTTTTAGAGATTAGTTGTTGTTTATTTCTTGTCCTTTTACTGTTTATGTATTGATTAGCCTTGTAACACAAAAAAAAACCCTTAGAATAAAATTGACATCCTTATATCCCAAAGAATATTATTCCTAAATGTTGTTCATAAGAATAAATTTAGTAAAACTTCAAACAAACACCCCTTTAGGCCAGGCACGGATCCACATTGACATAATTGGGGGTTGTTGACCCCACATGCCCATTATTTTTCTAACTAGTAACTATATAAATTAAGATGATGACCCCACATGCAATTTTATGTTAACCTCACAAAAGCTTGTTTAATGCACTAAAGACAAACAATTACACCATAATATTAGTACTACAATTAAATTGTATACCTTTTGGTCATTATTATAGACAAAAATTCATTTTTAAGGTTCATTCAATAAATAATGAATGCGGTATACATGATAGACTACATACATTATTTATTGAATGAATCTAAAAAGTGGACTTTTGCTTATAATAGTAACCGAAGAGTGTAAAGGCTAACAAAAATGTGGATTGAGTTTCCGTTGAAAGAGAAAAGTGGATCGCATGATAAGTGATGAAAATTTTGTCTTATGAACAAACTCTACGAGCATCCACAATAAATGCATCCATTTTTTGGTATTTAAATGGCTTTTAAGTGTACACAACACTTTTTTTTTTTTTAATAATAGTACCTAATAAGCATTCAATCCATTCGACCCAGCATCTCACACAAATTTTTTAAATGAAACCCACTAATCAACTATCAATAACTTTATATCATTACATTTTAATTGAAAATGTCGAGTCTTCAAAGTTTTTTAAATAGGTATCAAGTCTTCAAAGTTTGAGACACCGCCATTGAAGATGGTCTAATAACTTTAAGTCTAAAGCTTTTTTTTACGCAAGAGTTTTAAAACTATCAATATTAAAAAAATGCGTTGTTTTATTAAAAGAAAAAGGAAAAGTCTAGGAGTATATTGAAATCAATAGACCAAATTTGAGCGGACCCTCGAATAGTTGGAGAGGATTTGCTTCACTCTTTGGTATTTGGTTTATTTTTTATCCTCCATCCAACGAAATCAACTTTGCAGGATTCTCGAAGGTGAATCTATTTTTTATTCATTTTTATCGGATAAAATTTTCAATATTAAGGTATTTTAAATTTTTGAATGTACATTACTATAACTTTTATTTTCTAAACTTTTGCACAATATTATGATGTCAATTTTATTAGTTATAAATTTATATATTTTTATAAACATTTTTTATAAACAACCTTGATCCCACTTGTTGAAATTTTTAGATTTGTCCCTGCCTTAAGCCTTAGTTAACAAAATTACGATGTTTTTTTATTTTTCATAAATTCGGTGATAATTCAATATATTCACTTGTTCCCCAAGAATTGTGCAAGGAATGGGTTTTCTTCATCACTTTTTATGTCAAACTTTTGAGTTTTGCAAAATTATTTTGCAAACAATTTTAGTCCTTACAATCGAGTGAACACATATTTTTGAATGATTTTTTGTAAGAATAATTAAAACATTACTGCAAGTTTCTCCATAAAAAATAAGTTCAAAGTTAAATTTTTATATTTTAATTTTGGTTGCTTTTATCTTAAACTTTCAACATTTAAAACAATCATATTTTATTTCTACAATATATAAAATCTATATTTTTTTTTAAGAATCTTTTAGAAAAACACACTTAGCGTAAGTTATATGTTATTGTAGTTTTTTTTTTTTGACAGAATGTTATTGTAGTCGTTATTTTGAATATTCCATACAAGATAAAGAGTTTAAATAACAACTCAATAAATCTTCGTGCCCAAGTTTCCGAGTCAATGTAGTTTCACACTCTTCTCTTTGTCTCTTTGCGAATTCACCATAACACCATCCCTTTGCGTTCACATTCCGCAATTGGTAATGTGCTGCTTCTCTAAATAGAGCGGGTGTTAGAATTTTTTTCCTAATATTTTATGTACTACAATCAATTGTCGGAATGATTAACAAAAAAATAGATCGGTGTTGTAATCTATTTGATGATGCATACAACCGATAAACATGCTAATGGGCATTTGGACACTTAATACTGATTTGTGTAGAAATAAAGTGTAAGTCTGGCCACTATGATGGATGGAACCTAGGGTTATATGATTATAGATAGAGATGTTATGTCCCCATTATAACTCGGTCAATTAAACTCGTTTTTGGTTTGCTTCATTGAGAACCCCAAATCTCGAAGCTCGTGATAGGGAAAATGAAGACTCTTATCTCAAATCTCGACGAATCCGAGTAATTATGACCATGCCTTCAACAAGTAAGTGTGTTCTGATTTGCATATAATAGATTGATGATTTAATATTACAGGGGGTATCTGCAAATGACACTGTGATGCTCAAGCTAACCATTGTGCTAGCAAGCATCGAGTGATTTATGAGTAATGTATTTAGTGATCATACATGGGAAAGATCATCTATTTGTAGTAATGTCTCTGGTGATGCACTCTTGTTAGTTGATATCATTTATCTTGAAATTGATTCTACATGTTTTAAAGTAACTAATTTCGAGATATGCGTCACCGCATATCTCATTTGAATGAGACCCATGATGTTAAGAACAACTCAATTATTATCTGATAATTTGTTAGTATTGAAAGCACTAGAGCATGTCGATGTTGATGAACTCCTATGTGAAAACAAGGTGGTTTTCTGAGATGATGCATGAGGTATAGTATCACATTACACCATGCTTCATGTCGAGGTGAGCACCTTAGCCTGATCTGATGTTGGTCTCGTTATTGGGCTTGTTTGCTTCTTTTTGAGTTGACTTTCTTGATAGACAACTCATTGAATAATTGGGTTGGACCTTTTAGTCTTGTACAATTACAAGTGTTAGCCTGGTTTTCAGAGGAATGAACCATGATTATGGGTGTAAGTGGTTCATACAAAACCGACGAAACCGAAAATCCAAACTGAACCGAACCAAAAAGTATCCGACCATGTTTCGTTCGATTCAAAACCGAACTGAACCAACCTAAACCGATCAAGTTTGGTTTGGTTCTTGGTTTTTAGTTTTGAGATCCGAAAAACCGATGAACCGAACCGATGTTAACATCACTTCCCATTTTAGTAATATTATCTCTCCTCGCACACACTTATGATTAAGCTCAAAATGAAAGTCCAACATAATACTCCTTAATTCATTCACTTTCTTCCATCATCATCTCATCACACTCATACTCTATTTTGTTTCTACTAAAAAAAGAACACTAGCCGTCGGTCACACCTAACCTATCGTTCCACACGGCCGTTGGAATCGTCCATCTCTTGTCAGTTTCTCATGTTAGTTATACAAAGTAGTTTGAAAAACAAAGAATATGGAAAACAAAGTTGCATGAAATATTTGAGTAAGTTGTATGCTTGAAATACAAATTTGTAAAAATATGAATTTTTTTTTTTAATTGTATTTCAAACAAACCGATCAACCAAACCGATTAGTTTTGTTTGGTTTCTTTTTTGAAAGCAGTAGAAACCGAACCAAACCAAACCGATGAAGATTTTATTGGTTCGGACATTTTTTTAACCAATCCAAACCGAACCATTACGCCTCATTACCCGAAAATTGTTTTAGGGAGAAATCTTGTTTTCTCTAAAACAATTCGTCCTCATTATCCATCTTAAGTGAATGACTTGGTTACCTTGTCACATTTAGATAAGTGTTATGCCTATTATTTTGAATATTCCACACAAGATCCCGAGTTTAAACAACAACTCATAAATCTTCACGACCAAGTTTCTGAGTTTGCATAGTGTCACACTCGTCCCTCTTTGTTTCCTTACATATACACCATCACACCCTTCCTCTGCTTCACTCAACTCAACCCATTCATCAACAATCATTTCAACTCTCTCCCTCTCTCTCTCACACTAAAATATCTACAGAAATGGAAGATCCCACAACCAGATCAACCATGAAACCCCAAACCACACAAACACTACTCCCACCAAGAAGAGGTCTAGTGAAGATAAGAGTAATCAAGAGCCTTGTCAAATCCGCTGCGGCGTTTGCTTCTTTATCCGGTGACGGTGGACGGAGAAACGGAACTGAAGACGGAGATCATTCCCCTTCATCAACACCACCTACACCTGGAGGATATAATTCCGATCATAATAACTGATACATGTTTTCTATTATTTAAGTCTCTGCTAGGAGTGGTTTTTGTTTCTAATTTTCTATGTTGGTTTTTAGTTTGATTTTGAATAGAAAGGGGAAAAAGGGAAAATCATTGATGGTAGTTATTTACTGTATACAGATATTTGCAGAGACACTCATGAGTAATGATTGTTGTTGTAGTAATGTATGATTTTGATTTTGAAGTTTATTCTTGCTTGAATTTAATTAATTCAATTGTCCGAAATTGCTATAAAAAATTGATGATGTTAATCCTGAGATTTTCTTCTCCTGTTGTGGCTGCGGTTGCCCTGTTTCTGTTTACCTAGCAAAGAAGGATTAATAGGACCCAGTTGTGTGAGTTTACCTTAGCCCATGACATTAAATTTGATGAAATCATAATTATACTGTACTTTTGTTTAAGATTACGGTAATTTTGTGAAAGTCACACTGAATCCAAAACATTTTTACATCTACTGAAATTGCTGGGAACACAATCCCTTTGTTCTCAGTTCTGTTGTTGCTTTGTATATTTTGGCACAACAAGAGAGTGGAACATAATAACAGTTTAGTACTACACATTAATTCTCCAGCAATATCATTGATTTGAAATAGAAATTTATTTTAACAGCAACTATATATATGAGAAATGATATTTTTACAATCACTTTATGACAATTTTCTCTCTCATACTCATGTTATTCTTTTATTCTCTCTCCATTGTTTTTGACCAATGAAAAGAGAGAAAAAAAAAGTTGTCACAAAAATTGTATCAAATGGTTGTTCAAATATCACTACTATATATATAGTTTACTTAGTTATCTTTTTGGTTTTTGTCTTAAAATATACTTGTAAGAAAGATGAGTCGTTTTTGAGAAAAAAATTGAGGGTATGGAATAATATAGAACACATTCCACTATGTTTCATTCCATTCTATATCTTTCTTTTTTTCTTTTCAAATTCAAACAATGGAATGATATATTATTTATTCTCATTCCTCCATTCCATCATTTACCACCATTTCAAACATATACTTAACTTTTGGATTAAGTTAGTGAGAAAAAAACCTCTTTGATTAATAAAAAAAATATCTTAACTCTTTGGTCCTTTCCAAAATAATCATCCAAACTCCACCACTATCTATAGTCCTCCCACGAACCACAAAGTTACCTTTTTTTTTTTTTTACAGGATACAAAGTTACCTTATCATTTTAGAATATAGAGTAATAATTGATTAGTTTATGCTATGAAATTTTGTTCTCTTAAAATTTGACCTTTTCAAATTGCACTTGTATGCAAGCTACCTACCACAAAAACTTTACCTTAACAAATAGAAAGCATTTTAACCAATTCTATGCTACATGAGTGAGATAAGTATTATACAATATACAAATTTATTTTAGCCATTAGATCAATAATTAAGCTCTACCATTATATCAAATGAGATATGATGATATTTATTAATTTTTTGTTTTTTGGATTACAAGAGGTCCAATGCCCAAAGAAAAAAGACAACTACCGCTTAACTACCCGCGGTGTGGAAATACTAATAGAATCACCTAACACTAACAAACTAATTTTAGGAGGACAATGCTCATATAAAACCAAAGATACATAATTCTATACTCTGTGAGTGTATAATTATTTTGCACATAATTCTAATGATGTATTGCGACATCAATTTATGAATATGAAAACTCGTGAATTATCATATTTACTAATTGATGTGGCAAAATACTATCGGATGCATATGTAAAATAATTATACACCGATAAAGTATACTCTTTCAAAAAAAACTCTTTTATATTAGCTTAAAAAAATTCTTATAAAATAGACAGATACATATTTTTATTGAGACCCTTGTTTTCTTGTTGAGTACCATTTTAAGGCTTTTCCACCTTGATGAAATTGTGGGGTAGACATATTTGAGAAACCTTTAGGGGAAAAAGAAGAAGAAAGGCCCCCCAAATGTATAACGTGCCTATTGAAAGTGAGAGTACTCACATGCTACACAACAATAATATGGATATTTTCAACGTGATCGAATATAGCATTCTTTTTGCTTGTAAAATTGTTCCGGAAATTATCTTCTGTGCCAATTAGCATATATTCCTGATTGAAATTTGCACCTGAGAAAGATCATATTCGTGAATGATTGATTAAAGGCAGAGTATACCTTTGAATTGAATCAATAATTGAAAAGAATCAATTGTGACTGTTTAATTAGGATAGAAAATAGGAATGAAAATGACAAGCACTCGAAAATCGATTCTTCGACCAATTGATTGTAGCTTTTTGTTGATATGAACAACCGGAAATATGTACTAATAATAAGTAATAGCTAGATTTTTTTTATGGATTTAAAAAAAACAAGATTTTTTTTCTTCATATATTCCCTCCACTCATATTTAAAATAAGACAAGGTATCTCTTCGCAGTGGCAGATCCATAACCCCCTAATCTAGAAGATTCAAAGTTTTGAAATTTTAGACTTTTTGAGTTAATGTTGCAAATAAAAACGTAGGGTTCAGAATGCAAAATACAAATGAATATAACTGCAATTTTTTTTTTTAAAATTTAGGAGGTTCAGTTAAACTCCTCAAAAGGGTAGGATCCATCTACCAATCAAGATTATCAAATGTTATATATTTTCAGTTAATTTATTTAAATATGAATAGTAACATCGTTACAATTTTTATGAGTCGTTTTGGACCCGTAACATCTCACATTTTGAAACTTGTTCGGCCTAAATTCCTAATTAATTATGTGCATAGGAGAAATACGTCTTTTCAATTTTTTACGAATAATACATTTAACCTAAGGCTAGGCAAGTAGGAGTATCAAGTGAAGATGTTTTGTCTTTTGGATGTGTCTTTCTAGTTTTGTTTTGATTTATGTCATTAGTAAGTTTTTGTACATCATCTGTTTATTCTAGATTACATGCTCTATACAAGTAGGTTTTAGAAAGGTGGTAAAAAATTTGGAAACAAGTATGGTGTCCATTTGCTCTTTAAAAATTCCCTTTATGAGGTTTTGATTCGAATCAATAGTTTGCACTTTGATTCAATTCATTTCTCCTTTGAGGGAGTCTCTAAACCACTATTCATTCTCAGCATTTCCAACTTTTTTAGCTTCTTTCCTGTTGAAATTTGGCTCAAAGTTGGTTGTTGAAGTTGTAGAAAAATCATGGCACGTGCGAATATTATCGTGGCACGATTTTGGTTCATTTTATGAGAGTTTGCTATTGGAAATGTTGTGGCACGTGTGCATGAAATCGTGACCCGATTGTTGGATAACGACCATTTTGTACCGTGTACGAACTTGCTAATCGTGGCATGATGGAAGGGAATTGTGGCACAACTCCTCGGGACCTGGGCTTTATCTACAACTCAAGCAGAGTATGTTTCCCTTGTTGAAAGGGGTGAAGCAAGCCATATGGTTGAAATATATGATTGATGAGTTAAGAACTACTCAAGTATGTGTGAAGATACATTATGACACCCAAAGTGTCATCCATTTGGCGAATCATCAAGTATATCATGAGAGGACAAATCACATTGACATTCGCCTGTACTTTGCTAGAGAATTATTGAATCAAAAAGGATTGCGGTTGAGAAAGTTGCGTCGAAAGAAAATCCGACAGATGTGTTCACCAAGTCATTGCCTAGATCAAGGTTCAAGCATTGCTTGGACTTGATCAATTTCGTTGAAGAGTAATTCCATTTTGGAGACATCAACATGGTGGTCAATGATTAAATTGACATCGCCACCAATTTATAGTCAAGGTGGAGACATGTTGAAATTTGACTTAAAATTGGTTGTTGAAGTTATGGAAAAACCAGGGCACGTGTGAATAATATTGTGGCACGATCTTGGTTCATTTCCTGAGAGTTTGCCACTGAAAATATTGTGGCACGTGTGCATGAAATCATTGCATGATTGTTGGATAACAATCAGTTCGTAATGTGTATGAACTTGCTAATCATGACACGATTCCTTGGGACCTAAGCACTATATAAGGCTTCATTCTTCATTTTTTTAAAGAGAGCTTCAAGAGAGAAAAATTGGGAAACCAAAGAAGGGAACTTTAGGGTTGAGTGTCTTTGGTGACAGTTTTTGCTTGGCTTGGAAAATATTTGTAAATACCTTGGGTAGTGAAATCTCATTAGAGGAATGATCAAAATGTCTCCTTTGGCGTTTTCTCTTAGGATTCATTGCGAGTATGGGTGACTTGAAAAATGGGTAGAAATTAGGGTTTGTTCTTTGTGAGCTTGTAAGCTAATTTCTTGCAACCCCTTTGTATCATTCTCATCATAGTAGATTGAAGAGTTGCTCTCTCCCCAGAGCAGATCATTTTGGACTGAAATGGGTAACAATATTGGTGTGGTGTTTTCATTCTCTTCTTTCTTATCTTTGTTGTTTTGAGTCTACTTTACTCATTAATTACCACGTCCTTTGCTCCACACATCTTAGTTTTACTGGTGTGGTTATTTGTTCGAATTCACAACATTCCTGCTATTGACGCACTTTAAATTGAGAGAGAATTGTATAAACCAAAAAAAATAAACAATTAAAAATAAAGTATAAAATGTATACAATAATAAAACATATATATATTTTTTTTATAAAAAAATCTTACATCTCCTTCCCATATAAAAAAATCTTACATCTCCTTCCCATATGTGTATGATAACGTGGTGCGCATACACGGTTGAAGATTGTCATGTCCTCTAAGCCACAATAATAAGAACCTTGAGCGTGTGCTAGCGCATCTGACATCTCAACATCCTCCTCATGTTGGGGCTCTGGTGCCCTGGGCTTATGCCAGGGAACATGCACATGGACATGCTCGGGCTCAAGCTCTTCCATCTGAGACGATCTAGATTCATCATGCATGGCCTTACTCATTCGCTCCTGCTTAATTGTCTGCTCTCGCTTAACCGTTGTAGTCATGGTGAACTCATTGCCTCTAGCACGATTAAGGGGTACCTTCATATTTGAAAGCAATCAAAATCACATATGCAAACCAATATATTCAACAAAACTCATAGACAAATCAGCATTCAACACACCGAAGTTTGTTTTCAGATATATAATTCGAAATCCTAAACAATCTCTTTTAGATTATTGAGAAAGTAGTACTCTCTCCGGTCATTATTATAAACAAAAGTTTACTTTTTAGATACATTGAATAATTAATGTATGTAGTCTTTATTATTATAGATTAGATATATTAATCATTCAATATATCTTAAAAGTGAAATTTTACTTATAATAATGACCAAATGGAGTATAATCCAAAACGAACCAAACGTCCATAAAAAAAAAAACACATACTTCAAGAAATGTAAAATAACCTTTTATTTTGTGGTGAAAAAATTGTTGTAATCGAACAACTTCACTTCAAGATTTAGATTTTGGATGATTTGAAAATAATTTAGAAGAACTTTCATAATTGTTAAATGGGGAAGGAAACTCCATTTAGCTTTGACAAAGAATTGATTTCACACATAAAAATGACATGATAATAATATTTCCATTTCAATTCAAAGTTTGAAATTGAATTTGGTTAGTGTTAGTGGAGAGACACCTAACGCTAAAAAAGCCAAAAACAAGCGTTACCTGACCCCATCCCAATAATTCCTCCTCATTTTCCCCCTCTTTCTAAAACTTGAAAAAAAGCTTCTTTACTCTTCTTGTGCCTGAGAAAGAGTAACAGTAACAGAATAATCATGGAAAACAAAAACCCTGAATCTGAGAAAGCAAACTCCAAAGGAACTCTGATTCACGATGGAAAATACATTCAATACAACGTCTTAGGCAACATTTTTGAAGTCTACTCCAACTACATTCCTCCTCTTCAACCCGTCGGTCGCGGCGCATACGGCATCGTTTGGTGAACTCACTCATCTTTCACTTCAATTTATTCATTTTTCAACTTTAATTTTCATTTTAAATTATTAATTTTATTTTATATTATTGTAGCTGTGCAACGAACTCGGATACTAATGAAGGTGTTGCGATAAAGAAGATTGGGGATGCGTTTGATAATAGGATTGATGCTAAGAGAACACTTAGGGAAATTAAACTTCTCTGTCACATGGATCATGATAATGTATGTATTGTTTATTTAATTGTGTTTCTGTATTTTATAATTAATTGATTGATCTGATTTAGAGGTTAATTTTGGGGTTGTTTTATGCAGGTGATTAAGATCAAGGATATAATTAAGCCAGCTGATAAGGAAATTTTTAATGATGTGTATATTGTGTATGAGTTGATGGATACTGATCTGCATCAGATTATTCAATCAAATCAGTCTCTCACTGATGAGCACTGCCAGGTAAATAGTTGCGCGTCATTCACAGTTAGCGTACGTTTGAATAAATAGCTTAATTAAGTGCTTATTGAGTAAGCACTTGTGTATAAAAGTGCTTCTCACGATAAGCGCTTATGTATAAGCTATTTCTATAGTAAGAGATAAAATAAAGTTCAATTTTTTACGTATAAGCTATAAGCTGTTTTAATAAGCTATCATGGAGAACTTATGAAAAAAGCAGAAAACAACTAATGGTCAATGTTATAAACTGTTTTCATAAGTTCCCCCAAACAGTCTCACTAAACTTACATCAGTAGATAAGCTCAGATAAGTTAGTCAAAGAGAAAGGGCCTGTTTGGATTGACTTATTTGTGTTTATCCACTGACATAAGCACCTGTGACACTGGGAGAACTTATGAAAAAAACTTATGACTTGTTCATAAGCTATTTTCAGCTTATTTCCATAAGCTCTCCTGGTTTGCTTATGAAAATAGTTTATAGATTATCCGAACACAGTTTGACTTCATTTTATCTTGTGTTATAGGAAAAGTTTATTCATAAGTGCTTAATATGCTATAATCTGCAAAATAGGTTGTTTATCTAAACAGGGCCAAAACATAGTTTTCTTTTCTTTTTTCTTTTCCTTTTTATATATGAGTTGTAAGGTGGTTTTTCTATTTATTGGGGAGCTTACTGATATAGGGTGGAAACAGTTTATAGACATGGCATAAGCTATTTTATAAGCTCTCTCAAACACTCTTATAATTTATAAGTGTTTATGCTAGTAGATACATGCAAATAAGTTGTTGATAAGTCAATCCAAGCACAGATGAATAGTACAAACCAAGGAAATTGTACAAGTGAGAAAAGTAGACGTGTTTAAATGAGTAAAAATATGAAAAAGTAGAAGTGTGTACAAGTGAGCGTGTGCATGATGGTTAATAGGGTGTGAAATGTGAAGAAAATAGTGATTGAGTGTGCTAAGTCTGAGAGGAAATAAGCGTTATCGATTGCAGGCAGCGGACCATGGCAGAAATCTACAAGTCCGTCATTTTAAGCCTCCATATCCACCATAAAATGTCATGGTGCTGCCATCCTACACCAATTGGTCATGGAAGATATTCGACAACACCAGAGGAAATGGATGTAAAAAATGAGAGTGCAGGTCAAGATAAAAGGGAAGAAAAAGATTTTGGTGGCTGCAGACTGTTGTTACCCCCTAACCAACCCCCCCCGGTGGCATTGGACCCCTCGGATTAGTTGGTCCTTCAGCCGGATACCGAGTTTTAAAAAAAAAGAAGTGCAGCCATGAACATAGGAATGATGAAGTTGAGAAGGATCTATATGAATATAGGTAAGTTTGCATTTGTCCGGTATGCAAATGAGAATGAGAAAGAGAGGGAAATGATATGAGAATGCTATAATGAGAGAGGCTTGTTGAAGGGGGTAGTGGTAAATCATCATATTTTTTGAAACGCAGCCGCAGGGATAGTTTTTTTTTTTTTTAAGAAGCCAGCCACAGGGAGAGTGATGGCATATTGGCAGGTCATAGAGCATTAAGAGCTCTTACAAAACATGTTTATAAGTATACACAAGAATAACATTTTTGGTTATGGTTTCCTTGGGAATATCATTCCAAGCAATATTAGTTAACTAGAGCCAGTGAGGTGGGAAAACAGAAAAGGGATATATGGTAACACTGTTTGTATAAAGAATATAGATATTGAGAACTTTTGAGTGCCTGTTTTTGGGTTGAATGTTTTAGCAAAGCAAGCCCCCAGGATCGGGTTAATGGTAAGTGATTTGGGTTGTTTGTATGAAGTCATAGGGTTAAGCCTAAATGTTGTGTTGAAGTTTGGAAGTTTTTTAAGTGATTTTTAGATAATCTTGTTTGATGGAATGGAAGAACAAAATATAATAACATGCTTCTAATTTGTAAATGCAAAGAAATTTGTTCTTCACAATGCTACAATGACAGATAAACTGTTACTGTGTTGTAAGCAAAAAAGTATGTATTTAGTTCAAATTTAGACCAAATACATCGACTTTTTTGCTTATATTTGAGACAGAATAGATTATTAGCTCATAGTTATAAATTTACCCATCATATTTGATATGAAGCAAGGGAGTTGAAATTGAATAAAGCCTAAGAAGCGCATTAAATGTCATTGCAGTATTTTCTATATCAACTCTTGAGAGGATTGAAGTACATACACTCTGCAAATGTTCTGCACCGAGATCTAAAACCAAGCAATTTACTTCTCAATGCAAACTGTGATCTCAAAATATGCGACTTTGGGCTTGCCAGAACAACCTCTGAGACAGACTTCATGACAGAGTATGTTGTGACTCGTTGGTACAGAGCCCCTGAATTGCTACTGAATTGTTCAGAATATACTGCTGCTATTGATGTATGGTCGGTTGGCTGCATTTTGATGGAGATAATTAGAAGGGAGCCTTTGTTTCCTGGTAAAGATTATGTTCAGCAATTGGCGCTCATAACTGAGGTATCTATCCGCTCACTGTATTAGTCGCTGTTAGTGTTTATCAAATTTGCAAAAATGTTGTATGATAGGACCATTTCTTTCTGAAAATGTATCAACAAATTTCTCATAATTATCTTCCAAAATAGTTGTTAGGTTCACCAAATGAAGAAGATCTCGGATTCCTCAGAAGTGATAATGCAAAGAAATATGTTAAGCAGCTCCCGCACGTAGACAAGCAGCCCTTTGCAGAGCGGTTTCCTGATATGTCTCCACTGGCACTTGATCTTGCCGAGAAAATGTTGGTTTTTGATCCCTCCAAACGCATAACTGGTATGTGTTTTAATGTTAAATATCCCCTCTTCTTTTTTTCCCCCCGTTCATTTCCTTTTAAGTTTTAATTTTATTTTATGATTGCATAGTTGAGGAAGCACTGAATCACCCATATATGTCAAGCCTTCATGAGATCAACGAGGAGCCTGTTTGTCCATCCCCTTTCATCTTTGATTTTGAACAGGCAACTCTGAATGAAGATGATATAAAGGAGCTCATATGGAGGGAGTCTCTGAACTTCTGCAAGGAGCAGATTCTTGAATAGACTTGGCACAATGGTCTTTTTTCTGTATCCAGGGATTCTATGAAATTTTATAATACAGGTTTCGAGTTTGGGCTAGAAAGTTATATTCTACAAAACATGTTATAGAAGGTTTATTAGAGGTATGGAGTTGCAAGAATGAGTGGTGTATGTGATGATCATGTAGTCTGTTGTCAGAGTGACCAAGAAGACAGATTCTCTCAGTCCTGTTGTTATGAGAGGGCAATGTTTTCTATTTTCCTTTGTATCTTGGTGATTGTTATACATAAAATGAGGGGCTCATGCCTCCAAGCCTTTGTCTTTAGCTCATATTGTATAAATCCAAATATAGTTGTTAAGATAAGCCACAATATAGTGGTTTCTGTTTTCGTGTGCTTAATGCAGTTTCATTCTCGTTGTTTGTCTCTAAATAATTCAATTGATTTGATATACTTCCATTTATTTTGTTTCTGATAAAATTAACCCAACTGTTTCAAAATTTGGAGGCATTTTGGTGATATTTTCTATACCTCAAGTTTCATGGTAGGTGTTGGTACGACTTCACAACCAACGTTTGTAGTTCCTACTTCCTAAGGCATACCATGGTTATCAAGACCAAATAGGACTGGTGCTTGGATTGGGAAATAGACCGTCATTCATCCGGTTTGGATGGATCCTAAAACTGTTATAACTTATAACTGTTAAACCTGCTGAACTAGTGTGAAACTGAGAAAACAGGTGAAAATAGTTATCACAGGTGAAAAACATTTATTCCTATGTTTTTCGTCGCTCCATGAACTACTGGCGATCTCTAGCAGTGCCGGCTTCCAACATTGAGTCATGCATATAAGGTGTTACTGCTGAAGATGAGTGGGAAATGGAGGTAAGTTTTGTTTATTTGTTCGGTTTTTTAGATTGAGTTTATAGTCAACAGGACTCAAGCTTATTTTCCCTCAAGAGATAGACCCATATTGATTGAAATTAAAAGGCAAATGTACCAGAGAACATACTTCTTTTTTCAAAATAATTTTTGCTTTAGAGTTTTTAATCTTTTTAAAATTTGGTCGTCTAAATAAAAACCAATAAAGCATGAATTATTTTCTTTTAAAATATTTCTTTTTGTATTTTATTTTAACTCCTTTTTTACAAATGCCATAGTGCATGTTAATGTTGCCAATAATCTTTTTACAACAGAGAAGGTTTTGAAAGGCAAGTATGTGGCCTGCTTGGTCTGCATGTTAACATGGAAGCTTAGTAAACATAGTTGCTCATCATGGTAAAGAAATATCATTGTCCCTTCGAAAAAAGAGAGGCTGAATTGCCATGTTATACCCAACAATGTTAGAAAGAATTCCACCTAATGCTTAAAGTGCAATAGGTTGCTTAATTATCTTGTCTGCACTAGCTTTATTTGTGGTCATGCACTAGTACAACCAGAATCTCCTTGAGTAAAGTTGCTGCACATATGTGGCTTTGAACTCTGGTCACGTCTTTCAAACCAGAGCAACATGCTATTCTAGTAAAGCAAATAGACACGGGATATTCTAAAGGTAATCGCAAAAAGAAGTTCAAAGACAAAGCAACCTCTCTCAACCGTGATCACCCTTTTAATACATGAAATTATAGAGATAGGTAATTTAGTTCTACAATTTTTGTTGTTGAAGGGTTGGTTAGTTCTACAAATTTAGAAATATCAAAACTATCATTTAAATGTTTACCAAAAACAAACCATCATTAATTTTAAATTGAAAATCGCCGATCAGCCTTTGAACTTGGTCAAACATAAACTAAGTAGCTGTTAGTTGTTACCACCAATTGATTTAGATTCACCATTGATATTAGTTCGGAGAGTGAGTGAGATACTAAATTGACAAATGATTTTGTCATTTTCTAAATTTGAAATTTTTTTTTAACGACAAAATTTATTAATAACAAGTCCTTACACAAGACGAACAGAAACCAGAAGGCAGAAACTACAATGAAAAGAACGTTGTACATAGGCGGAACATCCAAAACGAAATGCATACACCGTACATCTTAAACACCAATAAAAAAACAAACCCACAAGACCAAATCAACACCAAAACCAAGCTAAACCCCTACAAACTAGACATAAACCAAAAGTTGAGTCAAGCTCACACTCCATTGTGAATGGCCATAGAAACAAAATCCAAACACCTATCGTCTGCTACTCACACCAAAACCACTCCAAAAAACCAACACACCCGCTGAAAAACCCAAACAACAACACCTCGCCTTCTCATCACCACAAACAACACCTCAGCACCGCAACTTAGCCGAAATTTCGAACCAATCCAGCTTCCACCACTGATCAATCCTCAATCTGTCGGAGAAGACACCAAAACACGCCAAAAAAACTTGAGACAAGAAATTGACTCCCGATCTCGAATCAAAAGTGATCGGCCCACCAGACTCAAGAAACAAATCACCAGGCACCCCGCAACTCCTAGACCTTGGAGAAGACACCTTAACCATCCAAAAAAACTTGAATCTAGACGCTAACTTTCGATCTCGAAGCAAAAACGATCAGCCCGCCAGTATCCAGAAGACAAATCTTATGGTAGTTAACAAGTGGAACAATAGCGCAAACAGAACCAGCTCAAAAAACCAACCAACCCAAATCAACCCACCAACTAACACAGAAACAACCCAAAACCAACATGAGTAAGCAGCGACATAGATGGACCCAAATCTGAGGTCACCACATAATCCAATTGATAACCAAAATGGTATTTATTCAATCTAAATTGAATTGTCTTATCTTTTCAATTTATTTAAAAATCAAAATGGTATTTATTCAATCTCAATTTCAATGACAAATTATCCAACTATTCACTTTATCACGATGAGGACCAAAAGAAATTGGATACAAGTGGTTAACAAGCTCTAATAAACGACGACTTGTTTAGGAAAACTTGAATTTAATTTTTAAGTGAAACAATTTCTCGTTATATTTTATTTACCTTCCAACCAAACTTTAAATTATCAAGACTCATTTCTCCTGAGTTAATAACAAAACAAAAAAGAAGAGGTAGAGATCATATCTATATTTATGAGGTAAGAACTCATTAGGAACAGGAACCAGGAAGCATATCGAATATTTATATTTACAATAACTGAGTAACTAATTTATAACACCTCCTGACCAACTCATAACCATACTTAGCTAATTTAGTAATCCTAACTAACTCCAATGATCTTAACAAATTTTATTTGTGGAAAAACACTAATTAAACTCAATATGGATTGAATAAAGAATTTGATCAATATGTTTTTAAACTATTAAAATCAACTAAAAACTCCAAAATTATACTCATGCCCATCATTTTGGTCCTTAAACTAGTCAAATGAGAGAATTAATTGATGTATAATTTAACTACTTTTTAGTTATGTGAAAGAAACTATCTTATAGTTATTTTTAATTGTTTAAAAACCAAATGAGAAACTATCATATAGTTATTTTTATAAATTAAGTTGATTGTCTCAAAGGGGTTAAAATTTGTCTCAAGTTAAATGTGAAATTTTGACCCTCATTCATTTATATAGGGTAAAATCAAATAAGGTTTAAATAGGCTATAGTAGAGTTGAGTGAGCCACATGATGGGTGGGTGGGATCCAGATCGTATCAGATTCGAGTTGCTTCATTCTACATCTAACCTTGCAGATTTTGATATTCTCTATATATCCACGTCATCACATTCAAACCCTCTCGTTTCGCCACGTCAGATCCAACATGGAATTCAAAACCATTCACACCTCCATTTTGTCCACGTCACCTTCTTCTCAATAATATCTTCTCCCACTATCTCTCTCTTCCTTTCCCTTAGCTATAATTCTCTACCAGTCAAGCATTTTTCCTTTTTTTTTTTCCTCTCTTATTCGGATTAAGAAGAAAAAAACAAAAGAATACAAGAAATGTTAGAATCTTGCTTACTGAATTACTAATTTTATTTATTTCATTAAGACTAAATACTGTTTTGTTTTCTTCTATTTATTTTGGATTTAGAGCTTTGACTATTTTACTTTTTTTTTTTTTTTGGATTATTTTTTCTAAGTTATTGCATGGAGCTTGTGAATGAAGTTGAAGCTCTGAAGATCTGTTTCATCATCCTCTGAGTATGATGATTTTTTATTTTTTCATAAATTGAATCTTCATTGCTATATTTGTTTTTAGATATTATTATGGTTTCATTCCCATTAATTTAGTCTTAAACTATCACTCTCCAATTTAATCTCATAAGTATATATCAAATCCATCAATTTAGTCTCTAAAAGAAAATTTGACATGTTTAAAATTGATTTTGCCTCGAGAATTGATTCTATCTTGAAGCTATGATTTGAAACTTTTGAGTCTATACGTGATTTTTACAGTGAAATTTATTATTCAACTCAATTTTATGTAAATGTATGCAAACATAAACCACTTTACGTTCAACTCACTTTTAAGTAAAATCAATTTTTCTCACCGCAAAACCAAACAGACACTAAATTGGAGAAAGTGTGATGCTTTAAGACTAAATTGATGTTTTATATATAATTCTCTATTGAAGATTCTTTCATTTTACCTGTCATTTTAGTGCATCTGGTGTTATGTAAGGTGGATAAAAATTATTGAAATAAAAATAGAAAAATGAAGATGATGATGATGATTTAGAATACACTCATTTATCATGATATTAGTATGAAATGGAAATTATTACTTTATGCCTTGTGCTGAGACAGAAACTTTGAGGGTTATCTGATGCTGCAACAGCTTGTCGTTTCATTTCATTAAATTTAGTATGATTTTTTATTGAGCTTTTCATTTCTATCCGAGTGCTGGAATTCAGAGGTATGGATCTGTACTTATCTAAACTTTTTTGAGAGACAAATATGTTTTTATTCCATATGTCTGTTTGGATCGAATTATTTGAGCTTATCGTCTGAAAAATATTTGAGAGAGGTTCTAGAAATAGCTTATGATATGTCCATAAGCTGTTTTCAGCTTATTTCCTTAAGCTCTCCAAGATAGCTTATGAGAACAGTTTATATGAAAACAATTTGACTTTATTTTACCGTTTGTTATAGAAATAGCTTATACAGAAGCATTCATATGATAATCGCTTATGGTATAAGCAATTAATTAAGTTGTTTATCCAACTAGACAATCTGTTAACAATTACTATAACTTCTGTAAACAAGTACTTGTTTTGCTCCCCATGATAAGTGTGGGGGTGTGAGTGCATAAGTTTGTTTCGATCTCTTGGGTGGAGTAACCACCAGGTATCGGTCTTTCCTCTTTTAGAATCACGACAAAGGAAAAAGTATCTAGTTGACTGATAGATAGGGTTGTGTTTGCAGAACTTGATGGGTGAAGTGCTCATGATACGGAGAATCCACAATTCACTCAACAAGGGGATTGGGTTTGTGCATTCCTGATAAGTCCTCACCTTGTTGTTTTTTGAGTGTGGTTGATAATAATAATATAGGCTGATACAATGAACAATAATGTTGGGAAAAAAAGTTTGGCAGAACAAAATCACGCGCTTAATGACAGAAAGAGTCTCAATAATAGAGTAGTTAATGAAGGGCCAGGGTCTGAATCATCAACTGGAAATGACACTAGATTTAGTAAGGTAACCAAAGATGGAAACAGTGGGTTGAAGGGATCGATTCGAATCAATGAGAGGTTGCAGATTTCACAACAACCACCACCTCGTAATCCAGTTACATACTGGGAAAAATTTCTCCCTGTTACATCAATAAAAGTTCTGCTGGTGGACGATGATGATTCAACACGCAACGTTGTGTGTGCTTTGTTAAGGAATTGTGGCTATGAAGGTATTGATGTTGTTTTTTGTTTTGTTTTGTTAATCATGCCTTTGAACTTTAAGCATCTGGTTATATTATATGTATAACTGCTACCAACGTGATTGAGATACAAAAATCATCAAAACAAAATTTTATATTGCATGCCAGTTTGATATATGTCACCGTTGGTATTTATTTACAGTCAATGCTGTTTCCAATGGTCTTCAAGCGTGGAAAGTCCTAGAAGATCCAGGAAATCACATTGATCTTGTTCTAACAGAGATAGCTATGCCTTTTGTAACGGGAATAGGTCTTTTGTGCAAGATAATGAGTCACAAAACTCTAAAGAATATTCCTGTGATTAGTAAGTGCCATTCCAAACCCAAACTTTGTACCATATTTCTGTGCATATTAATTATTGCTCATTTGGTGTTTTGGTGTACTGAACATATTGAAATGTATGCAGTGATGTCATGTCATGATTCTATGGGTATAGTGTTTAAGTGTTTGTCAAAAGGCGCAGCTGATTTTTTAGTCAAACCTATTCGGAGGAACGAACTTAAAAACCTCTGGCAACATGTTTGGAGAAGATGCCATAGTGTGAGTTGCTTTACATTTCTGTCTCAGGCATGTGATAAGACAAATTTGAATGTTGTTTCCCAGCTCATTTGGAACAAAGTGTACATGATTTTGAGTTTATAAATGGGTGTCCAAATATACCAATAATTCCTACAGCATCATGTTTTATTTTGTGGGTCTTTTCTTTGAACAACTTGAATATTCAATTATCCAGTTCAGTCTTCAAATATTAATATCATTCCTTTATTCATGTAAGGATCAATTAGGGAATTAGCAAAAGTTTATTACTCCATTACTTCCTTTCTAGCAAATTTCGAAGTTATATATCAAATTAATCTTATGAATCAGTTAGGGAATTAGCAAAAGATAATTACTCCATTACTTCCTTAGTTCCTTCGTGAAATAATATAGCCAATCTAATTTTTGTAGCATGATATTTATCTTATGAATCATTTCATTGACAAACTTAGATAACAAATTAACTCATCAACAATCAATGGCATTCCTTAACATGGGTTAATATACTTTCTCAGTCTAGTGATAGTGGGAGTGAAAGTGGAACAAACACCCGAAAATTTGCAAAGTCAAGAAGCATCTGTGCATTTGACAACAATACTGGTAGCAGTGATGAGAATGATTACGGAAGCAGAGGCTTGAGTGTTCAAGATGGAAGTGACAAAGGAAGTGGAACTCAGGTATTGCACAGATCTCACATATGTAGTTTTTATTAATTAATTGAACGAGTTAGGTATTGTATCCTATCTAAAGCCACTTTTCGAGCAATATCATGTGTCAATGTCATTGATTATTCATGCATATTAATTTCAACTTTCAAAATCCGAATGTCATCACTGTTAGTTTTGAGTTTGGACACGAGAAGCCAGTCAGCACGGAAGACTACAACAATCAATGTGCATCAGAGTTATTGATCTATTTGTCCATCAAAAGTGATGATTTTATGGTTTTCAGAATTGAGACTTCAGCAAGTGTTGAGTTTAAAAAGAATCGTAGTTTTATATAATGGAATTTTAAAATAGGAAAGAATAATAATGGGATAGTTGACACCAATAGGAAGTTTAATCGTATGAGTGGTTATTTATGGAAGTGAACTTGAGCGACCAATAAAGAAGAGAAGAATAATGTGTATCCTTCTTTGTTGGGTCCACCTACAGAGGGTTAACATAGCGAAGGTTTGCGTGTGCCATTTACTTGCTGTATGAATTAGCTATTGCATGATCGAGTGTCACTGAATTATCTTGTCATCCTTAGCATTTTAACATTCTATTGTCCTGAATACAGTTATTTTGTAATTATTGTCAGGAACTGAGGATAGAATGATGAATGCTATTAGTTATTTCATCACTCATACTACACACGTTTTGAATTGCATAATGTTGTAATTAGCATGTCAATTTAGATTTAACAATTTGAAATTAGCATTTCCTAGACTGTGATTTCCCCTAATTATTCATTCATCTAATACTTAAAGCTCCTATTTTGTGTAGAGTTCATGGACTACAAATCTAGCTCAAGTTAGCAGCAGCCCTCGTCCAGTTTCACCTCATAATCAATCTCATGATGCTCCTGATAGCACGTGTGCCCAAGTGGTGCATACAAAGCCTGAAAACATTAGTAGTATGTGGGTCCATGCCACAGAAAAAGAGTTCCATGAACCAATTGATCATCTTGGTATGCCTTGGTAGTATCCTTTTCTGTTTTTTTGACATATCTGTTTTGATTTTGATATTTCACCCGAATTAACCACCTAGTTACTTTCCAGATGATATTGCAATGGGTAAAGATTTGGCTATGGGAATATCTTTGAACACGCAACAAAAGCATGCACTTGAGGAATTATCTAACATTCCAATGCGTAAAGGGGTTAATAAAATGTCTGATATAGATGGTATGCAGCTCAATAAAGGACAGAATAATGTCTGTGAAAAAGTACAACTGGAAGAGGACAGTGATAAAACTAGGATGCACGAAAATCAGGGTACAAATTTTGGTGTTGCTGATAGCAGCGATCCACATGCTGAAAGCAGAGATTTGAACACTTCAAATGGTTTTTCTGGTTTTGCAAAAACAAAAGCAAGTTGTTGCTTCAAACAGCATCCATCACTTGAACTAACATTGGAAAGGATGGGAGAAGTAAAAGATGATGAACATGTCACAGGTGATGAATGCAGTGTTTTGAGACATTCAAATCTATCAGCATTCTCCAAGTAAGAGCAAATTTGAAAGCATTACCACCTTCTATTGGAAGCATATATTGGTGCATAAGCATTACATTGGTAATTAACATTTAAATAATTAAATGTGTGTTTTCTTTTCTTCGTTCTGCAGATATAATACAGCTTCTGCTTACCAGGTAATGTTCTGTGGTCCTTACTCCTTCGATAGCAGGAGATTTATATATTTAGAAAAATTTAGATTTTGTGATTTATTTGCTTATTTCAATCCCAAATCTCAGTCATTTTATAACTAACATGAAGAAATGACAATTTGCTTTATGTCTAAGTTATTTTTCAGTAGTTTTAGATTTATTTTTTTTTGGTTTCAAAGAGCCTAGCGGCGAAATTCACACACCCTAAGTGTGGAGAAGAGGGGTATTGCGGGTTTGAACCTGCGCCCTAGCATATCAAATGTCTGCAACCTTTTAGCATCTGAGATGCACTTACGAGACGTGGTTTTAGATATTTACAGTGACAAACAAGCCAGTACCAATTGCTGGAAAATAGTGTGTAGAACCAAATCTCAATGTTTGGGCAAACCTTATGTTATTTGTACTTTTTATCAGGCTCGAACTGGAAATGTAGGAAGCTGTTCCCCTCTAGACAATAGCTCAGTTGCACCAATTACAGAGACAATGCACAACTTCACATCTCATTCAAATGCCACTCCTCCAAATCAGCAGTCTAATGGAAGCAACAACATTAATGACCTGACTTCCACTAATACATATCTTAGCATGAAACCCGAAAATTTTGACAAGAAACCCGAGTCTGCTGGAGGGATTGGCTCTTTTCTTTCCACTGAACTCCAAACTGTGCAAAATAATAGTATTTCTGCACCTCAGAGGAAGACTTCTTCCCAGGATGAATATGCCCGAATCGTTGAAGGACAGGTGCGAGTTTCTGAACAAGGATTCCAAGTTGAGCACACTCACCATCAACTTCAACATTGTAATCGCATCGCCGACAAGGCAGCAGTAGATCTCCAATCAGTTCACGATCTCTTACTGAAAAGCACGACCAAAGATACTCAGCAATGTACATTAGCAAATGCATTTGGAGGGCCAGCAGAAAGTAATGGTACAAACTATGGTTTGAATGGAAGTGCAGTTGAGAGTGATCATGGGAGTAATGGACAGGATGGAAGCAACACTTTGACAATCAGAATGATAAATGTGGAAAATTGTGATGTGGCAGCTGGGAGCATTGGAGTTGGTGCAATTGATAGGATAAACATTGGAAGTGGGTCATATGAAGAACGAATTGCGTTGAGGGAGGCTGCCTTGACAAAATTTCGTCAAAAGAGAAAAGAAAGATGCTTTGACAAAAAGGTAATCTATTTTTAATTACTTTGTTCATAATGTGTTTGTGGAAGATCATAATATCATGTGTATTTAGTTAGTTTTAGGATAAATATGTAGTTATTCTCTCCTCATTGTGTTCCTATTATTTCTATAACTGAATTGATGATGGCTTGTTCAGATCCCACCTAGATGGAAGATTCTGATAATAAAATCTGATTATTTTAAGTCATCCTATGAAATTATATTTTGCCATTGGCTTTTTATCTCCCTGCTTTGTAACCTATATTTATACTCATTTATGGGTATTTTATATTTCAGCTGTTTTATCAACTTATTTTGGCTTTATCTTCGTATGAATTTAATGCTCAAGTCAATGACTTGATCTTCATAGTTAACAAGCACATGATGCTATATATGCTAACATAAATTCGACCTGTTCAATATTTAAGATCATTCTTTTGTTTTTCAGGTTAGATATCACAGCAGGAAAAAATTGGCGGATCAGCGGCCACGTGTTAGGGGACAATTTGTTAAACAAATAGTGTATGTTGCTCCATGCTTGTATTTATCATTCGTTTTATATTTTGATGTTCCTTGTCTAAGTATTAAGTACTGGTTTAACTTCTGTCCATTTTTCCCCTCAGGTCTGATACCAAAGAAGAAGAAAATAAAGAAAGCGAGGAACTTGTATCTATGGATAATTCTAGCGATGTTCCGCAACAATACCAATCAAAATGTTGATCATTATTTAACTGATTTTGTTCCAGCAACTGCATCTAGCTTCTTTGCACGTTCACCTCGGAAGAAGCTTGGAGTTTTGTGTAATAGAAGAATCTGTGAGTAGGTAGGCATCTTTTTTACGTGAAAAACATGACATTCAATTTGAAACTTCAAGACAATGCTCTAGATTCAATATATGGTTATGAATATAAAAAACTCCAATGGACCCCATGTTCATGTCGGTAATGTTTCATCCTTGTTCATGTCTATATTCTGCACATAGTGATTGTGTATCAAAATCAGGGATTTAGTTACTCTAGAGTTAAATGTTTAACCTCTAGAAACTAAAGTATGAGGATAGCTACTGATTGTAATATCAACAGATAATATGGTGATTAAATACACATGTATGTGAAACAATTTGTGAAGGTTTCTTTTTTTACAGTAACAATTTATGAAAAATTTTCATAGCTGATCTTCTGATGAATTAATTTCCTTGCACGTTTTATCTTCTAAATTGCACTTTTCCATGAAATCTCAAACACCGCGACCAGGGGGGACATGATTCCGTCCCTTGCCCAAAGGATATTTTAAATGGTTGCTACGTGAACAAGGTGAGTTGGATCCAAAATATTACTCCCTCCGGTCCTTATTATAAGAAACAATTAACTTTTTAGGTTCATTGTGTAAGAGATGTATCTAGTCTATATTTACAACAAGATACATTAATTACTCTATGAACCTAAAAAGTCAATTGGTTCTTATAATAAGGACCGGAGGGAGTATTATAAAGGTAGTATAAATGTGCATAACGGTGAGTTGGAATGACCAAGATTTGTTGGGAACGACATCACCAAATTATTCAATGCCGTGCTACATCATTAACTAGGGAGAGGTTATGGTTCATACATTGAATTGATTAAGGCCCCGTTTGGATTGACTTATTTTGAGCTTATGTGGGCTTATCTACTCCCATAAGCTTTTTTAAAGGTGTTTGGATAAATAAATAAAAATAGCTTATCATA
>Ga0315914_1000833_pt1 | contig 42523 bp, 19 predicted proteins | sample MpolenodulesMG_FD_203920 | JGI IMG/M metagenome (GOLD analysis project Ga0315914, IMG submission 203920) | Medicago polymorpha root nodule microbial communities from Los Angeles, California, United States - elongated nodules | ecosystem: Host-associated > Plants > Roots > Nodule | place: USA... | reverse complement strand
GTGGTGGCTCACCACCGCTGTTGATTGTAGGAACCGCAATAAACAAAGAACACAATAGTTGAATGTTTCTAATGGCAGAAAGTTCAAAGAGGGAAGGGGGAGACGAGAATGAACGGACGAAAAAATGGTGTCTACTACACCGAAGAAACACTAGCAACCTAGTGGAAGATGCGGCTTTAGGGAAGAATCCCTAAACCGCGAGAGGAGAGAAGCTTTGTCTAGCTAGTTATGGTTGCTATATTCATATTTATATTTTTTGGATGACATGAGGGCCTAAGCCCAACGAAGAAAGAAACTACCGCCTAACAATACGCGGAGTACAAACACCAGTTAAAACAGCTAAAAACAACATACTAATTTGAGCAGGACAATGCTCATATAACATCAAAGTGAAACCTCCATCACAAGCTATATTTGCAAGTGCGTCAGCACAAGCATTAGCTTCTCTGTACGAATGACAAATCCGGACCTCCTAATTCATATCCAACAACCGTCGAATATGTTGTAGTAAACTCCAACTTGTTGCCATTCCTATTTTCGAGGAAGAGAGAGTAGTGGCCACTACCCAAGAATCAACATGAAGCTCCACTGTATTAAAACCACGAGCTCTAGCCAACTTCAATCCTTCAAACGCACCCCAAAGATAAGCTACATACGAATCACAACTCCCTAATCCTTTTGAGAAACCACAAATCCACTCCCCATTTTTACCCCGCAACCAGCTATATATTCCCCATTAGACGCGCCATCGGTGTTAAGACGGATCCGGCCAATCGCTATATTCATATTTTCGTATCTTATTAGAACACTTTTAATTGTAGATTTAATTATAGCATTTTTGGTTGTAGGTTTAATTACAAAAAAAAAAATGGCACTTTTATTAGCGCTTATGTGTGGGCACTATTAAAGGGTGGGTGCAGATGATAGTGTTTTTTTTTAAACGCTAAGAAACACCTGTTAGAAAAAAAATTTAATATCACAAAAAATAGGCTACAATAGCGCTTTTCAGAAAGTGGTATTGAAACATTGTTATTCAATATCGCTATTTAAGGTTCAAGCCTTTAATAACGCTTCTCAAACGCTATTAAATGCTAAAACAAACACTATTAACGGGGCTAATTTGTAGTAGTGACAGCTAGAACTTGAAAGAAGCATGGATGGCTCAAGGGTAATGCTACTAAAGTCCTCCCAACAAAAATACCTCATATACAGGATAAAATTGCCTCATATATTTTTTATTTTAGGCCTCACACCAACAAATAAAATTTATTGAGTCGGCCCTGGAATGAAGCAAGGACATGTTTGTATGCAATGCCCTATCTAGCTAGCTGAATTAATGTTGTAACAATTGCAGCAAAAAAATAATAATTGAAAAGGTAATCAAAACCATAAAGAAAATTATAAACAAGATAATTACTACAAGTTGCTCGAGCTTGTACTTTGATTATCTGACATGGTTAGAAGTTGTTCAAGATATTCAACTCCTAAATCCTCTAACACCAACACACTCGATGATCCCTCTGATTCTTGTAACTTCCCCTTGCCCTTCTTAGTACCTTTTGATGCTGACATCAATTTTCTTTGGTTATAGTTTCTCTCTTTGAGTGCAAGTGCAGGTGAAGAAGACTCCATAGTACAACAATCATAATGAATCTCTTGCAAAGATTCTTTGACCCTTTGGACAGAAAAGTTGAGCACAGCATTATTACCTCTCATTGAAAATGCAGCTTGATCATAAGCTAAAGCAGCATCTTCAGCACTATCAAAAGTTCCTAACCAAACCCTTTTGCCACCCCTTGTCGTGTCTCTGATTTCTGCAGCATATTTCCCCCAAGGTCTTTTCCTCACACCTATATATGGCTTCTGATCAATCTTATTCTGTTCTTGTTTTGCTTCAGACGATGACTTCAACATTGACTTACTTTCTGATGGTGCATTTGAACTATATGAGAAATCAACCATATCGAAGGAAAGAGAATCATGAACTGGATCATCATTAATGCCAAATGATTCGAATGAAATTTCTGAAGGGTCTTGCAGCATTTCCATATCTGGGTTCTGGAAAAAAGAGTGACTCATAGTGTTTTCGATGGCTTCTTGTGTTGTCTTTACCTTTTGGCTATAGTTCTCAATTTATACTTGCCTCAAATTAATGGTCAAACCCCACAACCGGTTGTTATTCAATTATGGATTATGCATTAAGATTATTCTAATGTAGCTTGAAGTATAATAACTATTTATTAGCTAAGAGAATCTAGATCTAATAAAGAAGCTTATGTTATTACTATTTTCAAAAAATTTATACATGTATTAAACTAAGGAATTGAACTCAAGTGATTAATGAGTTTTAGCAATAACAAATTGCTTTTGGGGAATGTTCGATTTTTGGATATAACATTTTTTTATCAAATTTTATTTGTCTCTTGAACGAACTACTTATTAGTAGGGTAGGTTAACACCAAGAAAAAAGTATGCGTCATGATTTGGATCCTTAACTGGTATATATGAAGAGAAAAAGTGAACCCCTTCCTTACTTTAAAGGATTAATCTCAATTATTATTTTATTGAAGAATACATTGGAACAAAAAAAAAATTGAAATTAAAGAAAAAATCAAGGTTTAAGAAGTAAAGCTAAAGTTGATTTATAATAATAATAATAAATAATAATGCTCTTTTTAGGGAGTAATAATAATAATAATGCTTCCCTAAAAGTAATAATGATGATGATGATGATGATGATAATAATAATAATATTATTATTATTATTATTATTTAGTTTAAATATGTTTTTTTTTTATAGAATTTGAGTTAAACAATAATCGTTATCTTTGTCGAAAAAACTAATCGTTATCTATATCCCCTAAATAAAAAATTATACATATATACTATATGTATGTAAAGAGAATATATAATTTTGGGGGCCTTTTCACTTTCAATTATACTATTCAACAAATTTTTCAATAATTTTATAGTGTTGGTGTCATTCGAAAATATAAGAATTTATATTGGATTTACCATATCGTTGGTGTCATTGGAAAAATTAAGTATAATTTGTTACAATATAAAAGTACTAAATATCTATATTTAACTATAATTTTAATCAAAATAACTTTAATAATTTTTTATAAAAATTATTGTTTGTAGTTAATACACATTGCCTCGATCAAAAGAACAGACAAACGGCATGATGTTCGTCTTAACACTAGTATATATAAATAAGATAAAATATTTTCGTCTGACTTTTTATCATCCAATTATACTTTTCAATAAAATTATTCTAATCACACAAATAACTAATTAATCTAACGAGACGGTAATGAATATCATATTATCCGCGTCCATTAATATTCATTTAAATCCCTAAGCATTTTCGTATTTTTAATGTTGTTTTGCAATAATATAACATACAGCATGACCACCTTGCTTGAACTAATTAAACTGATCAAACAAGAATTTAGATCCAAACAAATCACATGGTTCTACACCTGTGTGTCTCATTTGTCGTATCTAACATATGATTTTTTTTAAAGAAACATAATGATTTATTTTGTTTATGTAAAAGAACTCCATCGGTTTGTCTCACTGTCTCAGATGAACTGTACGTCCGCACGCACAGATTGAAGTATTGCAAGAAATAATTGACTCAGACGGGAATTGACCAGATTATAGTTTAGATTTAGAAAACAAATCAAATCCACTACTTTTATAGGACATCTAAGTTCAATTTCGATCATTTATGCTGCTGTAGTATTTTCTTTTCTCACGCTTTAACCGATCTCAGACGTTAATTTAAAATTAGACTTTTGAGATTTTAAATTAGATTTTACGACACAATAAAATCGGGACATCGATTTGAGATCGGAAGAACCAAATCTGTTACAACGCCTTGCTATAACAAAAGGGCATCCAAGTTAAACATTCCTCCTAATAATTTCAACACTTTTCCTTCCCTATTTTCGTGATTCGCCATTTAGATCCCTTGGTATAGCGAATGTTTATGGTTTCCTTCTTTTGTAAGTGATACCTATCAATTGATTGTTGCTTAATATACCTCTAAAAATTGCTCATACTTTTCTTGAGAGAGAGAGATAGAGATGTGTCTTTCAAACCACAGCATTTTACTTAATAAGAAAGGAAAAAGTAAGAAAACTCATTAAATGATACCATTCCATTGGATCGACGTTTAGCATACATGTTGGATACCAAGCCGCACTTCGCAAAACATCACCATTTCATGCCTCAAAATTAGGTTCAGAGCGTCACTCGACCCCTAACCTATGTGGATACTGATGTGCGGATTAGGCAAGTGTATTAAATCGTTTACCAAGTAATAAAGCAATAAGTTGAGTATCGTATCTACAAGGATTGTTGTTTCATCCAAACAATTCGCGTTACTTATTTTTGTAAGTTTGACGATATAATAAAAGACAAGGGTTAGAGATTTGCAATTTTTATCTGTTTGCAACAGAGCAAGTTTACCTGTTTTTGGTTGCATAAAAGTAAGCAGCGGTTAAGATTCTTCGAATCTCCTCTGTTTATATTGTTGGATATTAAATAACAGTCATGTCGCATTTATTTATCTTAGGTAGACTATACAAGTGATGAGACCGTTGGGACGTGACTAACCTAGAAGGTTGGAAGCTGCACCTGCTGATCACACAGTGATCCTTACATGTGAGGTCCATAAATCTCACATAACTAGGTCTATCCCCCTAAGTCTGGTTGCACCCTCTGATCACACGGTGATCCTTACGTGTGAGATCTTACCGTCTCTAAGGTAAATGAAAGCATAGACTTAAATTCGTTTTCCAAGATTTCCCAAGGCAATGTAGGCCAAGGTTCATGTAGGTCTGTTCATCTACGAATCTTAGGTCACTCATAGCGCTCTCTCTCTCTCTCTCTCTCTCTCTCTCTATATATATATATATATATCTCGCACTTAGTATTTCTACAAACGGGCAACCCTATCTCGCCTACCTTAACAAGGGTTAAAGAGAATGGTTCTATTTAGGTTTATTCCCCGGAGTCGCGTGTTTGCTTAATTACTAACTAGTTACCTCTTAGGTTCAGCAGATTTTACTTAGTATTAGTAATGTCACCTCCTAAGTACTTACTACTAGGGTCAACTCGCTTTCGGTATCTTTCGCTAGTTACTAACTAATTACTTCCTAAATAGATAGTTATTAGTATAATGCTATAAATATCAAGATATAAGCAGCAAGATAGTAATAACAATATTAGGCCCTGCCTAGAGCTGTCAAAATGGGCCAGCCCGGGCCAGGCCCACCGGGCTGGCCCTTGGCCCTTTATTTTAGTGTGGGCCGGGCCGTAAAAAGACATGATAAAATGACCCTATCTTTTTGGGCCAACCCATTGGGCCTGCATGCCTGGGCTGGGCCGCCGAGCTTGCAGGCCGGCCCTTTTTTAAAAAATAAATAGTTTATAAATAGTTTTATTAGGTAAGACTGAATTATTTTATTATGTAATATTGAATTTTGTTGTCTTCAAGGTTCACTTTGTGAGTTATGATAAATACTCTACTTTTGCATTGATTCTTTTGTGCTATTTATCCTTATGGATGTTGATTTAATAGACGTTTTATATATAATTTAACTAAGTTTACGAAAATATGTGATTTATTTAATGTATAATAATTTATGTAATATGTTTCTATTAAAAAAATATGTGATATGTAGCTTTATTGTTCATTCCATCAATTTTTTCGAAAAAACAAAATAATACATTTTAAAATATGGGTTGGGTTGGCCCATCGGGCCGTGTAGCCCACTACTAATTGGGCTGGGCTCAATTTTAGTAGCCCATGAATCAAGTGGTCCGACCCACTCAGACCCATTTATATGAGTTGGCCCACCGGGCCGAGGCAGGCTGGGTTAGACCATTTGACAGCTCTTGCCTTGTCACCACCTAAGTACCTAATCTAGGGTTACGCTCCTTTGAAATAAATAAAACTTAATACCGAACAAAAAATAAATAAAATATAAACGACATTAAATTAAAAAATATCCAACAAAAATAAACAGAGGTTCATCTTAGAAATCTAACCTAAAAAGAATTAGTTACACATGGTAACTAAAAACAAATTACTAAAGATAAAAACATACCCTAGAAAATCAAGGAGAAGATAGAATCTCTCATAAAGCTCCAAAGTTGTCTTCATCTTGGACTGCCACAGGTCTGAATGAGCTTGGGCTAAGAATGCGGGTTTTACCCATAAAAACGCATAAAATTACGCATGCGCCTTTTGCATTTCAAATGCTCGGGGCGCATGGCATATGCTCAAGGCGTACCAAGTGTAAACTTGGATATGCCCAAGGCGTATGACATGTTTTTGTCATGCCCAAGACGCATTCCATGTGCCTAAGGCGCGTGGTTTAGCTTCTCAGGCTCAATTTCTTCGATTTTCGTCGTTTTTAGGTTTTTGTATTCAAATAAATTACCTCGGAACTTGGGAACGAAATTTCTCCCACAGTAAAGTCTCCCGAGGCCTCTTGAATCTTCATTCTTGGTCTTTCCAAAGTCTTCACAATTCTTAGATGTTATTGATTTGCCAATTTGCATGATTTCTTTGTGAACTACTTCAAAAACCCCTTAAAATTGCTATGTTTCGAGAAAACTATAATTACAGACTCAAATATCGAAAACATTACAAAAGTCTCGAAATCATAGGCAATCGTTCTAATACACATCCTTTTTATTGCTAAAACCTACTGAAAATGACCAAAAAACATGTTAAAAATAACGTAAGATAACATGTCATGAGATACTAAGGCCCATGTATGAGTATCTAACACCATGATCAGAGTATCTAAGCCCATGACATGTGCTTTATGGGCTCGTCCCTAAGTCTCATCATACACTCTCAGTCGTACAACTCATATCCAAGTCACTATTTATTCATCAATAGCAATAAGGTTCAAGATTCCTCATTTTGAGATGTGTGCCACTATCCGAACAAGAGGATCAGTCCCATCAAACTAAACTAATGTGGAGTTAAGCGGACTAATATATAGACGTATAGGAGGATACTCTTCCATACTAGATTACCGACCCGTGCGTCGCATGTGTCCTATCGATTGTAATAAAGACCAATAAGTAATATTTGATCTCATATGAAATATAATAATAGAAAATTATATATCAGAGAATAAAGACCAATAGGTCTTTTTTTGGTCAAATAGTCTAGTAGTTGGAGCTCAGACATTTTAAATGTTGAGAAGTGAGGTGTTTGGGAGTTCGAACTCTGGCCTCTGCATATATTATGTATTATCTCTACCAACTGAGTTAAGTTCATGGAGACAAAGACCAATAGGTCTTATCGACCTATTTTGCCAACCCATGTATTTGAATGTAATACAAAGGAATAAAGTATATCATAGAGAAAGAAAAAATTAGATGTTAAATAAATAGTAGAATGGAATTGTTTTAACATTAACATATTTAATCATAAATTGAGAAATACTTTTTCATAGACCACATTTGATGTTATAGCAGTATTTTCGCCATATTTATTGGTTACCAATATCTTCAATTAGCAATGTTAAAGCACGGATATTGCCAGATATATTTTGACTCTCTTTAATATGATTTTTTTTAGGGAAACAACTCTCTTCTATATGATCGTTAACTTATATTTATTTTCCTCGATAGAGAAGATACTAAAAAGCAAAAGAACATTTTTTTTTTATTTTCAAAAAGCAAAATTATATGAAAATAAAAGAGTCAAAAACCACAAAGAATACTTTATGAATGTCAAAATTAGAAAAGTCTTGCACATTATCTTTATTATGCAGGAAAATAAGGAAGAGCATAGGACCGTAGGTTTCGACTAATCCGACGAGGTTTTCTTTATACATTACTAAATGGAAGAACCGTGTTGACGGTAGTGGAAGACCATAAAGCAGCAGGAAGGAGAAGAAAATTTGATTTAAAATGGAAATAAGAGTTTGATGTAAAATGATTTGAATGAGAGTTTGGAAGGATGCATTTGATGAGGTTTGATTCATTGAAACCACACAATTCACCGTAACCACATATATGACTATAGAAGTGACATAGGTAGTTGGTGATTACATAGAAAAATGATATCAATTAAATGCAACACAGGTTAGCTAATGCCACAAAATTCTAGTTTAATTTTAGAAATAAATCGAAATTCAAATTGGCGAGGATCTGTGAGAGAACTTTTTTTAGGGTTAACCTCATTAGCATTTAGTGCAGCATAATTAGAGGGAAAAATCTATGTTTAGGTGTTGCATGACCTAATAAGCTTTAAGAATAATTGATATTTTGACTCTCTTTAGTATGATTTTTTTTAGGGAAACGACTCTCTTCTACATGATCGTTAACTTATATTTATTTCCCTCGATAGAGAAGATACTACAAAGAAAAAGAACATTTCTTTTTTCTTTTCAAAAAGCAAAATTATATGAAAATAAAAGAGTCAAAAACCACAAAGAATACTTTATGAATGTCAAAATTAGAAAAGTCTTGCACATTATCTTTATTATGCAGGAAAATAAGGAAGAGTATAGGATCGTAGGTTTTGACTAATCCGACGAGGTTTTCTTTATACATTACTAAACGGAAGAATCGTGTTGACGGTAGTGGAAGACTACAAAGTGGCAGGAAGGAGAAGAAAATTTAATTTGAAATGGAAATAAGAGTTTGAAGTAAAATGATTTGAATGAGAGTTTGGAAGGATGCTTTTGATGAGGTTTGATTCATTGAAACCACACAATTCACTGTAACCACATATATGACTATAGAAGTGACATAGGTAGTTAGTGATTACATAGGAAAATGATATCAATTAAATGCAACACAGGTTAGCTAATGCCACAGAATTCTTAAAGTTTAATTTTAAAAATAAATCGAAATTCAAATTGGCAAGGATTTGTGAGGGAACTTTTTTTAGGGTTAACCTCATTAGCATTTAATGCAACATAATTAGAGGGAAAAATCTAGGTTTAGGTGTTGCATGACCTAATAAGCTTTAAGAATAAGTGATGACTTAATCTCCATCCGCCTCACTAAACCCAACGCCAACTAAATAATCCCCCGCAATTCTAGCATGAAGAATGCTTAGCTATAGGCTCGGGTACCCATAAGGGAAAGGGCTGAGCGAGAAGGACCAAAGTCTATACCAATACAATATTGAGATTTACTTTTCCCACCCTATGGCCTTCTCGCGCACCCTATCTAAATTACCAACATGCCCTTTCGAATTATATAATCCGGAAAACCTATATGTTTCTAGATTATAAAATCCAGACAATTGTGAAGTATAAAAGGAACTTCACCCTCCATTTTTACAGTTTTACAGTTTCACTTTTACCATTCTCTCTCTCTCTCTCTCTCTCTCTCTCTCTCTCTCTCTCTCTCTCTCTCTCTCTCTGCATTTTCTGATTTTGTTTTTGAATTCTGGTCTGGAGCAATCCGAATTTCGTTTTCCAGACTAGATTGGTACAGTCCAGCAATTGAAATCCGAAAACACCAAGAATGTTTTTTTGCTTCTGTTTTGTCTTGTTTGATTACCCTAATTTGATTACCCTAATATGCATATTACAGAAGGTTCGTCCTCTATTCGGCAAGTAAGGGAGGCAGGGCATGCTTCCCATAGGAGGGAGCATACCCAACGGATGGAGGAGGAAGGTGTTGTTGCTCCGAGGCATCGAAGTGGCAGAGGATGTCGTGCTGATGTCGAGCCTCAGCCGGAACCGGAGCATGAGCAAGAGCATGAGGATATGGACGTGCAACAACAACAAATGGAGGAGGAGGAGTTTCAGGAGGAGCTTGAGGCAATGGAGGAGGATATGGAAGACGCGCAGGCGCGATAAAGGCGGACGAGGAAGAAGCGTGTGGTGGACCTTGAACCACTTGATGACTACCCCGGTGACCCACACAACACTAGCTTGTTGTGGAGGTACCATGTGCATGTGGCCAAGAAGGCGGTTGATGGCGTGGTAATTATTAATTTTAAACTTACTTTAATATGTTGTTAATCTTTGTGAAAATGTTGTTTATATTCGTGAAACTGATGTTTATTAATGTTACTTTAATAAATTGTTGAACTGCTCTGCTTGTGAAGCCATGAGTGTAAACTGATGTTTAGGTTTTGTTTTTTATTATTTACAGTGGCGTAGCAATATAAAATGCGTCAAAAACAAAAAGAAGATACCACCCCTATCATGAATGCACGGTGGTGGGAAGCCAGAATACAGGGCACCTGTCTTGGTTGGCTTCAGGATACCAACTACAGACTGATTGACCACGGTTAGATATATACTTTTGTGGAGAGGTGGCATGAGGAGACTTCGAATTTCCACCTTCCGTTTGGGGAGATGACAGTGACACTTGATGATGTGTCCTGTTTGCTGCATCTCCCCATTGATGGCATGCTTTTGTCCCATAGTACTATCTCACGGGACGAGGCGGTGGAGTGGATGGTGGAGCAGTTGGGGTCTGATCCGGGTGAAGCTGCAGTTGAGGTGAAGAAGACCAAAGGAGCACATTGTCGATTCAGCTACTTTAGGAGGATTTTCAAGGTTTGTATGTTGGAGCAGTTGGCGTTGGAGACTGAGTATGGTGTGATTCAGGAGGTGCGGAGGTTTCGGGACCAAGTTGTCCGCATATATTTGTTATATTGGTGGTGATCACGCTCTTCACTGACAAGGGCGCCACTGCTGTGGATGTTGTCCACCTCAAGTACTTTAGAGACCCTGATCTTGTTGTTGGTTATTCATGGAGAGATGCGGCACTAGCTCACTTATATAGGGAGCTTAACAAGGCTGCACGTTGGAACTGTGGTCAGGTGTTGGGATACCTGACTTTGTTTCAGGTATAAATTAAAAATCATGTTTTGTTTTATTAAATGTAAGTGTTTATTGTTTGTATATTTATATGTGGTTGTCATTGTTGCAGGCTTGGGTGTATCAGCACTTCCAAGGTATGGGAAGCAAGGATGTTTTGGCAGGATATCGGGAGGACCGGGATCCACACACGATGCTTTTTCTACCACTGTCTGAATTGTGCACAATAGACAACTACAGAAACCTACTTGATAGGCTGGATCTGAGTGGCGTTGTCATGGCCTTATATGGAGAGCACCGTGAGGCATGTCCGTTTGAGCGGGTTAGTCTTTTCATTGGATGGCTCAGATACGGAGGCCGCACAGTGAGATATATGCTGGAGCGGGTTCTTCGTTAGTTTGGGAAGGTTTAGACCATACCGAGACATTCCGTTGCGGTTGCACCTCCTGAGACTAATTTGGGCAGATCTCACTCCGCTTTCAGCATGCTCTTGATCATGCGCTGACTCCTAAGCAGTTTGGGCAGCGTGCAGTTCATGGCGTGGAGGCAACATATGGATACATCAATTGGTTTTATCTCCATTCTCATCCACGCATGATTCTTGTTGATATCCCGGTACCGGTGCCGATACCACCGGAGCGTGAGGTCCTTGATGCGCGAGCTGCTCAGGAGGATGGAGATGCTGGGTACTTACAACTTAACGGAAGGATGAGCTGCATCAGAGACCATGTATGTGTTGTGATGTCCAGTGGTGTGGTTCCGCGAGGGTCTGAGGAATGACAACATTTGGAGGAGGTATTGAGAGAGGTGCATGATGGGAAAGTTTACCGTCGTTGGGGAGCTACTGAGGGTGGCAGGGATGCCAGAGGTGGTGGCAAGGGTGGTGGCAGAGGTGGCGGTGGTACGGGTGTAGTTATTAGGGGCTGATTGTATTGTATTTTATGTTTATGTTTGAACATTTTGGATGCTTTTGAATCATGTAAGACATGGATAATTTTTATTTTTATGTTTTATTAATGTTGGAATGTTTGAAATTTATATTGCGTCGTTAATTATAAGTTGAATTCTCTGTTAGAACAACAGGTCAAAGGCCAAAATGTTGAACCAATTGCGCCAAAATAGATGGCTTCTGCATCTGTGCTGATGCAGTTCGGATTACACAATCCAGATTATGTAATCTGGAAACATCATTTCGCACCCCATTTGTTGACTTTCAACGAGGTGATTTACACATTTCGGATTACATAATCCGGAGTTTGTACATAATTTCTGGATTATGTACTCCGAAACCATCTATTCAAAACTGACACCAACATCCATCAGGGTGGTTGAAGTGCCAAAATCCACGAATTTGTCAGGAATTTAGTTTCCGGAAGTTTTTCAGATTTTATATTCCAGACCAGAGGTATTTTTGGAAAAATTAGGCGCGCGAGAAAGCCATAGGGTAGAAAAAATAAAACTCTACAATATTTAGTCGTTTATTACATGAAGCTACAGTTAAGTACACTTGTTGAAATCATATCAGCTTAGATACATGATTATTTATCCATTTTATTAAATAAATTGGTATTGTTATTTATTTTTCTAGGAGTGTTTTGTTACTTTTTCTTTGTTTTTCCAATAGATAGGTAAACTCAAGAGAAATGGAGAAAATGACAAAGAATTATTATAACATTATAGTTCATAATCTTAGGATTCAATCTTTGTTGAAAGGCAAATGTAGATGCCAGATTTATAAGATGAAATAAATATTTTATAACGTTAATTTGCATAGCAACACAAGAGCTTGAGTTTGGAATCTATCTAGTGATAGAAACTCACAATCATAAGATATTTTTATCATATAGTTAAAACCATTTTTAAAATCAATCATCAATCTTTCATAAACCCGAAAAAGGGGATTAAGACAAGGTGACCCGTTGTCTCCCTTTCTTTTTCTTATTGCTGCAGAAGGTTTGCATGTTTTGATTACTGCGGCAACAGAAGCAAATTTGTTTACTGGTTACAATGTTGGTTCTATTAATCCAACAATGATTTCTAATTTGCAATTTGCGGATGATACTCTATTGATGAGAGTTAAGAGTTGGGCTAATGTAAGAACTCTGTGGGCAGTCTTGTTTCTTTTTTAGGCTATGTCGGAGCTGAAAGTAAACTTTCATAAGAGCATGTTGTTTGGGGTTAATATTGATGAGTCATGGATGCATGAGGCTGCTACTGTTCTATCGTGTAAAATTGGAAGGCTGCCATTCATGTATTTGGGTCTCCCTATTGGTGGTGATCCTAGACCCTTGGTTTTTTGGGAGCCGTTTCTTGTACGCATAAAAGCTAGACTGTCTGAATGGAAGAGTAGAAATTTATCTTTTGGTGGCCGCTTGATTCTCCTTAAATCCGTCATGTCTTCTCTACCTGTCAACGCCCTTTCTTTTTTTAGAGCTCCCTCAGGTATAATGTCCTCTCTTGAGTCTATTTTAATTAATTTTTTTTGGGGGGTGGGAGTGAGGATCATAGGAAAATAACTTGGATTGATTGAAATACTATTTGCATGAATAAGGAGTCTGGGGGTTTGGGGGTGAAGAGGTTGAAGGAAGTTAATTATGCTTTATTAGGTAACTGGTGTTGGAAGAGCATGGTGGATAGGAAGGGTTTATGGTTTAAGATGTTATCTTCTCGTACGGTATTGAGAGGGGGCAGATTAAGGAGGGGGGTGGACATTGGTCTACTTGGTGGAGGGAGATTGTGAAAATCCGCAAGGGTTTTGGGATTGAGGGTGGTAGGTAGTTTGAGGAGAACATTTAGGTGAAAGTAGGTAATGACATTAAAACCTATTTTTGGTCAAACTGTTGGGTGGGGGCGGTCCCGCTTAGGGAGAGGTTTAGGAGGCTGTTTGATTTATCTGTTTATAAGTATAAGATGGTGGCGGATATGTGTTTACTAGGGTGGGGGGAAGGTGGAGATGCTTGGGGTTGGAGGCGTAGGTTGTTGGCTTGGGAGGAGGACCTCATGAAGGAATGTATATCTTTGCTTTCTAATGTTACTTTGCAGGAAACTACTTCAGATGTTTGGCAGTGGCGTCCTAATGTGGTAAATGGCTATACTGTCTGTGATGTGTATCACATGCTTATGAGGCAGGAGATGCACGATCGCGATGAGGTTACTGACGCAATTTGGCATAGAAATGCTCCTTTGAAGGTATCAATTTGTGTGTGGCGACTACTTCACAACAAGTGGCCTACAAAGGATAATTTGGTGCGGCGTGGTATTATTCAATCAAACTCTCAATTGTGTGTGTCCGGATGTGGTAACAACGAAACAGCAGATCACCTTGCAATTCATTGTCCGATTTTTGGTGAGTTATGGCATCATGTCAAAACTTGGATTGGAGTGGATCCCCAACAATATTATGGATCACTTTCACCAGTTTGATAACTCCTCGGGAGGTTACAAACCCCGACGTATGTTTTTGCAGCTGATTTGGTTATGCACAGGACAGAAAGGAATAACAGACTGTTTTCAAACAAATTAAATACTATTATGCAGCTCATGGAAAAGATCAAAATTACTTCCTTGAATTGACTTAAAGCAAAAAAAGTTATTTTTCCTTTTGGTTTCCATTTGCGGTGGCAGCAACCCCTTGCTTGTTTGGGCATCGGTTGACTGTCTTTTTTGTAAATATTCAAGATACTTGGTGTTTCTTGTTCTAATCTTCTATGCACATCTTGTGTTAAAGGGTAGAACCTTTTCTTTGTGGTAATATATCCCATTTTTGCTTGTTAAAAAAAAAATTATACCAACAAAATTATACACTATACATTAATTATACTATGAATTAACATTAAATATAAATGATTGTGCCAAAGAAAAACATTAATATAAATGAAAAGTGCTAACTAAGGTACATACAAACTAAAACATGTTGTATTTTTTTTTATTGCAAGAGCTAGATTTAGATGCTCCCAAACCTAGTAATTGTGACCTGTGACTCAAGAACTTTCCATGTTTTTAAATTACAAATTATTTTTATGAGATTAGATTACAAATCTATGGAAGTCCACAACATCTTTTTGCTTAATTTGACTACATCTTTTATGTGGCGGGCTGGCGACTAACGGTATGATTAGGAGTTTTTTAAGGATAGACTAAATTAAAGCAGTGTAGATTCATATTATTCTCACATTATTATTAATTGTTTAATACAAGTTGCTGATGGTACTAATTGAATTGCAAAACTCTTTAAAGCAACATGTGTGTGTACAATGAACGTGTCCAAACTAAAACAGATCAAATATGAATTGAACTAGGTGCTGGTACTAATTGAATTTGTGTCAGTGTCAAGTTGGTAACACATTCGTGCGTTTGCGACAAAAATGTGTGCACTTTAGCACATTTCCTAAAATACAGCCTGAGAGAGAATCTAGTGAAATTGGTCTTGTCTTCTAGTTGGTCCTCTTCTCATTTTGACCCTCTTCTCATTAGTTACAAAAATGTCGATTGATTTTCTATGAATTACTAGTACTGAACTTTTAGCGTCATCATTACCTTTATTTTTTATCGTGGATAACTTTTATCGAGAAAATATATTCATGCAACAATTATGACAATATTCTTTTTTATTTTTTTATTGATCAAAAACTATATAAAGAGAGAAAAAAAAACGAATAACAACTATATATCGAGAAAACGAATAATGTAAGTATGAAAAAGATGTAAAAAAGTTATCACAAACAAATCAATAGATTAAGCTTGATTCGAGTTAGGTTTGCAATAAATAAACTAAGGAATTATAGATCAGTAAAATTAATCTCTTTTTGATATTAAATATGTCATTTTAGAGATTTTTATAATGATTCTCATAAAATCTTGTGTAATTTTATTTTATTTTAAAAGGTTTTATAATAGAATTTGTTTTAAACTTCTAAATTTGTTACGTTGGCTCTGAGCCCTCGACTTATTTTTTTTTAGCTAAATATACTTTTAAAAGAACTTTAATCTTCTATATAAAGGATAGGAAAAAAATTAGGGTGTGTTAAAGAATTAAAATTTTGTTCCCTCAAAATTGTTAGTGAGACTCTCAAACCTATAAACGACTAAGGTATTTCCTTTCATGACACATCGTCTTATATCAACAAATTTTGCCGCAATCCTTTCAAAATAAAAAATCAAAATCATGCCACAATACTTCTTTAATCAAATTCATCGAAGAATTACACGTGAGCACTGATCAAATAATTTTGAGCAGTGAAATGCATCAACTTGCAGTTGAATAAATAAATGCACCACTTGTTTAGGCTATATCAGTCTACAGGCATTTCATTAATCCTACTTTCCCATCTGCTTGTGCATTTTGAATTAAGCCATCATATAGTTCAATGGATGCATTAACATCATTAGATACATGAATATCAAAGAAGGGCAGCATATACATTAATTAATTAATTATTGGAGATTGATCATTAATTAACATATTAAAAGGAAGCACTCGTCTGTCTTTCGTTACTTGACATATGTATGACATATATATGTATGCAGTCAAACATTTTTTTATTTTAAAAAATTATGAATCCTAGTACTCCAACAAATAAGAATCCTAGTATTTTTCAAAGAATGCATCCTAGTACTTAATTACTACAACTATAAATTAATAACGCCCCAATATGCAATATTTAAATACTCCGCTTTTCGTAATCCCTTTTACCACTTTTCATATTATATTATTCTAAGAAAACTAACGGTATAACTAATGTGTATATAACAAATAGGCTAAATTACATGAGATATCTTTAAGTTATTTAATTATAATAAGTTGGTTCTTTAACTTTTTTTACCGTTTAAATCCTTTAAGTTAATTAAATGTAACAAGTTGATTTTTTAAGTTTTTTTTTGTATTAATTAGGTCCTTTGAGTTATTTAACTGTAACAATTTAAGGATTTTATATCTTAAAAATGTAAGTTATTTGGTGTTTAAAAATTATAATTAAACAACTTAAAAGACCTAAGTCGTATGAAAAATACTTGAAGGACTAATTTGTTACAATTAAATAACTTAAAGGATATAAATGATACGGAAAAAACCTAAAGAACCAACACTAGTGCAAATCAAGGATACAAGACCTGTTTTTTTAGAGATTTAAGACCACTTTTACACAAAAACAGGTCTGAAATCATTAAAAATCAGGTCTTGTATCCCTGATTTGCACTAGTGCAATTTGTAATAATTAAATAATTTAAACGACGTCTTATATATTTAGCATAACAAATATTATTGTAGTTGACATCATGAGTAATAGTCTATTTTATCACACTCTTTTGTGAGCCTTCACCTAAAACTTTAGTTTCTTCTCATTCATATTTAGGGTTAATTTTGATCTCAAATCATCCATCTAAATCATTTTTTCATTCCTTTTTATTTAAATAAGTGATTTTCATATGACGAGACTTATACAACTTTTGCAAAATTGTGAGAAATTTAACAATAACTAACGATAATTAATCACATGAGTAGATTTATAAGTGATCCGAATTCACAAACTAATTTTTGCTCACTTGCAGATTTGTTTATGTGATTAATTTTTACTTGTTGTTGGATAAATTACTGACAACTTTTCAAGGGTAAATTACTCATAAATATATTCATTGTTACCTTTTTCCTCCTTTAAGATAAATTAGTAGTATTATGTAGCTAGAATATTTTTTTCTTAAAACAAAGTAGTAAATAACAAGTATATATGCTCTTGGTACTTCACACGTTTCATATAATTAGAACTATAATACACTGGTCAAAAAGTATACATGTAATTAGGAGTAGTATAGTAATTTAAATTGGAATGAAGTAGTGGATGTTATTTTATTTTATCTATTACATTCTATTCTATAGTTCCGTAAAAGAAACTATTGTCCATAGTCTGAACCCTTTATTTGGCTTTTCTTCTATTTGTTTGTCTTTTGTAAGATGAAATTAGAAAAAGCAAATTGAATTGTTCATGGATTCAACTTTCATGCTTAAATACATGAACCACACGAGTCAAATATATACATACATGTATTTATTTGTAATAAAAACATAGGCACAGGGCAGCCTGTCATCATATTCAATGTTCATGAACTTTTATACCACTTGTTTTTAAACTATGATTCAAGTGTTGTATATATTGCCAATTACAAGTATGATCTGATTTTGACTAACAACTAAGCAATTGAGAGATATAACATGAGAGTACTTTGAATTTTTATTTTTTTCCTTCTAAATATGTCCCCACTTTTTTACTTTGAAATTATAAGACTGTGACAAGAGTACTAAAAAAGGGTATGTTATCACATTCAAACATCTTCATTAATGCCTCTATTTTCTTCTTTATTACTTGTATGATAATTACATAATTCATAGTTTTGCAGGCTGAGTGTCAAGAACACAAGGAACTGATGCGGACTTGATGCACTCGTTGGCTGGCTTAAGCAACCGTATGTACATACATGTGATGTAAGTACTAATTAATTAATTAATTAACTATAGTTTAATTTGTTTGAGAACTAGTTCTATTATCCTTTTTACATTTCGAATTTTTGGCAAGTTTAAGTCTTATAATCCCTTATACATTTGAGTAAGAACGTGTTTGTACTCGTAACTTTTAAAAAAAGGAAAATGCTCACGGCCCCTGCAGCACTAATTAAGAAATAAATATAGTAAAGTTAGCCGAAACTTGTGTGGTCAAACTCTTAAAAGTTTAAAAAATGTTCTTTTCATTTTCAATATAATTTTACCCTTGTGAAATTAATAGTACTTTGTGACAATATCGGTTTTTAAGAAAATATGAGGGGTGATAAAAGCAACTCTCTATGTTTGCAGCTATTGTATATTAGGCCCATAGAGGTCCAACAAGTGAAAGAAAAATGTATAAATTAACATGAATCCTAATAAATTAGTAAATGTGTATGTGTATGACTCAACAATAATTAACAATCTAGAAAAATATTATTTAGGGAACAGATCACTAATATTAATTATCTCAATTTACATTCAGAAGAAATGTTAGCAAAAGAAACTAATATTCTAATACAAATATTTAATTATATCAAAAGATTGAATTATTTTTCAAAGGAAAGTGTTGCTTATTGATATTAACAATTACTGTGATATTTGTTATCCCAACCAAAAAAATTAAGCAAACTGTTTTAGTTATCCAAAATGTTGTTTTGGATTGTTTTGGTCCTCTTTAAGGAAGCCGTTTTAGTCACTATATGGCATAGCTTTAGAATATTTCCCATTTATATTCAGAAAAAATAAATGAAAAATAGTATGTCCCATTTTGGGAATCATTGGACACAGCACAAGCCGGCCCTGGCCACCATTTAACCTATCTTACACTTTCATTCACCCATACGAAGCTACCCTTATTATGTTTATACACATTCTTATTAAACCTCATTCATATATATCTGCAGAGGCAAATAATTTAATTTCATGGAAAGATCCATGGTGGAGGATCAATGCATTAAAGAAAGAGAGGTAATATTTATGTAATTTCATTTAAACTACTTTTAATTTCATGAAAATTTCATCCTTTAATTTCAACATGGAATTTGTGTATCATATATTTTATCCTTTAATTTTCTTTTTACGGAATTTCCATACATTTTTTTCTAATTTGATGATATAGTTCCTTCATACCTTTGCTTAATTTCTTCCTTATGCTGTATTTTTTAAAGTTTATTTATTTTTACTAGTTTTTTTAATAAAAAGACTGGCTTCTATAAAGAAAAATAAATACTGGTTATAGTAAGTCACACAATCATGATATAATTTTCATAATTATGAAATATCCGTATTGAGCTATATGGTAATTAGTTTGATTACCATTTTTCAGGTTAATTAGTTTGATTAATTTTTTTTAAGAGGAATTAGTTTGATTAATTGTTTTGATGGGTAGTTTAATTAATTATTTATTCACTAAACGCACATATACATATGTATCTCGCATATTGTTCTATCTGATTGATGACCAGTATATCACCTTCTAAGTGAATTCTTAGTTTTTCATTTTATTGTTTTTTTTTTACTTCTGAATTAATTAACTAGAAATATGCATATGTCTTGTTGTTTCTAGTAGATATAAGTGATTTTAGGATCCCCTCTTTGACATAACAAATTTAGCCATTCTAAATGTTGAACATGTGTCATTATTAATTTGTCAATAAGTGTTTTCACTTCATAGTTAATACAATAATTATGTGTTTTCCCTTGTAAAGTTGTAATTCATAAGGAAGGATGCTTTAGTTCATGGTTTTTGTTGGAAACGAAAGATAAGAATTCATTTTTAGACATGAATTGTTTCTTCAAGTAGAAATTTAAGGCAATTCCTTGACTTGATCCATTTTCCCTTAGTACTAGTATATATACCAAGTAGAACATACAAATCTATGATCTTTTTGTTTGGGACGAAACACTTCTTCCCTTGAACCCTATCTTTTAGTTGTAATCACTAGAAATTAATATCTTCCAAATGGCTATGAATACATTCCCAGTAAAACATCATGCATTCAAGAACCACAATACTTGAGTACACATATATATTGTTAATAACAAGTAGTTTCAATTTTTACATAAAGTAACAGGTAGTTAAATACCCATTTATTTTATCACAAATACCCGTTTATCTAACCACCCTATGTCCACGAAAGATTTTATTCGTGGATACCTGCAGGTACGGATTTTTTTGTCAGCCCTAGATATGAGAGATTCAAACTTGAAGCGGAATTGTTGGAACTCAAGTAAGAGTGGTTAGCCTAATATCCTTTAGAAATGAGTTATTTGAAATATATTGTGTAAAATGGAAAAGCTAGATGTGAGATGTAAAACAACCGTAACAAATCGTAAAAAAATTAACATACCTTGTATTGTCGGAAAAATCACACACCCCAACAATTAATCCACAAATTCTAAGATCTCAAATGAATTATTCATGAACACACCAGAAATAAAGTAAGAGTATACAAAGGTATATGTGATTCGATACCTTTTACCTATACTAATTTATCCATCATCTGAAATGAGATTATAACCTAATCCAATATGCGTATTCACAACTCATCTCATCATCCTCAATAGGCTCCAGAATTATAAGCATTAATAACACTCATGTTTGACATATTAAATGATTATCCACAACCTATCTTTCTAATGGTTAAGGATGACTCAACTCTCTATATGATCAACCAAGATTGAGGATGCATGCTTCACTTCTTTACAAGTCTATCTATTTATAGGAGAAGGAAGTGTCTTTCATTTATGTATGTATATAACTTAGTGAAAATTAATCATCTCATCTTTATTTTACTTTCTTTTAAAGGATCTCATCTTTTCAAGTAGCGAATTCACTTCATTTTTTTCAAGAATATTCTAGATATATCTCTTGAAATGAATAACTTAAATTTTTACTATTTGCATTAATACTTGAAAATTATAAATGATTGCCCATCACTTATCATGATTTGATTCCTTAATTGTATCTATGAAGTGTATTTTAATCATACAGCATGTTAGACATACAAGTAATCTCGAACTTAATAAAATAAAAAAGGTTTACACATAATATATAGTCTTAAACATTATTAGAATTTGGGTGAGACATTACTCAACCCTACAAAATCAGTTTGTAAGGCGTTGATTGCTCTTGTTCTATTTCATCCAAAGTGAGACTTTTAACACACATCCCTCACGATTACGATTGCACATTTGAAGCATGACCAAAGTGGTGTGATAGTGGTAACCTAATAGTAAGTGGCTCAACAAATTTTAGATAGACTCAAATACCATCTTAGAATTTGAGTTAGACTTAACTAAATCCTATTTGTAAGTTGAGGATAGCCCTCGCTTTATAAATTTATGTTGGGACTCTTAATTACACACTTTGTTGAATGTAACTTATCTTCGCCATGCATCAATAAAAGGATGAACATATTATGAAAGATGATTTTTGGTTGGTCTATGTCTCATGCATGAGGTGCACGAGGCGTGTCAGATAAAAGTTTTGTGCTAGGCACGTCGACGTACGCGCAAGGCGTGTGTCTCAGGTTTTAGACCTCTATTTGAACTTTTTGGAACCTTAAAGGAATGGTTGAGGGTCTTTGAGTGATATTCTTGGAATGGAAATCATTGTAACACCTTGGCTTAATGAAATTTGAGTCTCTTGTTTATCGGAAGTGATTGGAAAATAGATAGAAATTAGGTTGTTCTTGGGAGCTTGTTGAGGCTAATTTCTAGTAACCTCTTTTGTATCTCTTTGTAAGAAACTCATTGATAGTTGATTGAAGAGATCTCTATCCTCCCGGTTTATTTGTTCCTCCACTCTCTTTATCTTATTGTTCTTGCTATGATTATGGTTTTGCTTTACACTTTGCTTTAGATTGTTTTGATCATTGATGGCCAATGATATTTGCTCCCACACATCTAAGTTTACTTCTGTAATTTTAGTTCAAATTCACAACAAACACATATAAAACATGATAAGAATGTCTCTATAGGGCAATTTTATGACGCACTAGTGAGACAGGTCTTGCATTATGCACAAGGTAGTTTTCACCATTGAATCAATAAATCTCATCATCAAATTAAATGAAGTATGATGTGATTTTTTTTATCCAATGATGGAAAAGATACTTGTGCATTTCGCTTGTGCGTAGCCTGTATATATATAGTTATTTCTGATAGAGTTCCTGCCATAAAAAAGAAATACTTCAATTTTTTTTTTTTTGTTGCAAAAACATATATACTTGTCTGTTAAGGTATAGAGTACTGTTGTGGATATGATAGAAAATAATGTAAACTTATATGTATCCTTTTTGAGCATGCATTTCATGTGAATATTTCTCCTAAATATAACTTTAAAGGGATTGTTAAATTGTTGTCTGAAAGTGACACAGCTCAATATAAAATGAACCTCTGCAGAATGAAGAACAATATTTGAATCAATGGATAATTAATTGTTAAAGAGAACAATATATTTCAAGAGAATCAAAGAGGAAAACATTGCAGCTAGCTAAACTTAAAAGAAGCAAGCACACATTGTTCTATGCAATGCCCTAGCTGAATAGTTAATATTGTTGTAAAAATTGCAATAACAAGTGCATCATTTTTTTTCTTTCTTGTGATTCAAATATTATTAGGTATTTCATCAGTGTGTGGATCAAAGAAGAAAACAAAGTGAAGCAAATAATGGTGTCCAAAAGAGGGAAGATTGATCTCTGTCCTTGAATTTAAATGGTAGATCAAAGTAGTGAGTTTGACACCATTAAACCTTTAATTCAGGTTAGGATCAACAAATATTACTTAATCTGTTATTAACTAATGATGGACTTCATAGCTTACACTTGTACTTCACATAAAAAACTTGCCTGAATATTGTATTGCATATGTTTGAATTTCTCTTGATTTTGGTTTCATTGGTTATGGAACAAGAATTTGGATACCTAGCTAGATAGATTTTTCAATGGCATATTTAAGGGTGTGTGATACTATATATATTTGGCACATTGTATGTCGTAAATACTATGTCTTTGTCTTAATACTGTCTATTCCTATTAATATAGGTATTTGTAATGCTCTATGGTTCTATATCTAGTGTACTCTTTGAACTCAAAGTATGAATAAATTTTGTTTCTTCTGAAAAATAATAAGAAAGAGAATGCAAAACCTAAACATTAGTAACTGAAGGAAAAATATCCAAAATCAAGATGGAAAAAAGTCAAAATTGGAAAGAAAATTACTGAAATTAACAAGTTTTCTCAGAAGTAGCTGGTGCTTGTACTTTGATGATCTGACATAGTTAGAAGTTGCTCAAGATATTCTACTCCTAAGTCCTCTAACACCAAAACACTTGATCCCTCTGATTGATCTTGTTTCCCTGCTTTATTATTCTTTGTAGCTTTTGATAACATTTTTCTTTGTTCACAGTGTCTCTCCTTGAGTGCAAGTGCAGGTGAAGACCCTTCTCTGCAATCATATTGAATCTCTTGCAAAGATTCTTTGACCCTTTGAACAGAAAAATTGAGCACAGCATTATTACCTCTCATTGAAAATGCAGCTTGATCATAAGCTAAAGCAGCATCTTCAGCACTATCAAATGTTCCAAGCCAAACCCTTCTTCCTCCTCTTGTTGTGTCTCTGATCTCTGCTGCATACTTTCCCCAAGGTCTTTTTCTTACACCTATTAATGATGACTTTTGATTCATCTTATTATTATTCTGCAACACTTCTTTTGCTTCAGATGATGATGACTTCAACATCAATTGTTTTGGCTCGTTTTCGGTAACTGGTGTCTGCGAACTCGTTGAGAAATCAACCATATCAAAGGAAAGAAAATCATGATTAGTACCAAATGATTCAAAGGAAATTTCTGAAGGGACTTGCAGCATTTCCATATCTGGGTTGTGGAACAAAGAGGGATAACTCCTATGAGGCATGGTTTCTGTTAATGCTTCTTGCTGTCTTGCCCTTCTGGGTGTAATTTATATTTATATTTATATTTGCCTCAAAATAATGGTCAAACCCCACTGCTGGTTGTATTCAATAATGGATTTGGATTATTCTATTGTAGCCAGAAAAATAATAACATTATTTATTAGTTAAGAGAATCTAGTTCTAATAAAACACATAGTTTTTGTCCCAAAACAGTTAAGAGAATCTAGATCTAACAAACTTATGTTATTACTATATATGGTTAATTAAGTAAATGACAATTTAAATATATAGAATTTTGTTTTTAATCGTTAAAAAAATCGTACATCTTAATCTTTTGTAAAAAAATTCGTCAATATTTTTAATTCCGTAAAATTTTCTATCAAAAATTTTAGTTTCTGCATAAAGACTAAAAAGTGTGAATTTTTTTTGTATGGATTAAATTTAATCGGGATATTTATAGAGATCATTTACTTAATTAATAATACTGTATTTGTTAAAAAAAAAAGCAGACTATATAATGTATATTATTGAAATTATTGTTATTACTATATAATATATATGTGTATCTTATTTTTATTTTTTGAACCAAAAAAAATAAAAATATATGTGTATCTCCCTAGTATGTTATTTGTCGTGAACCCCTTTACCTTTTCATCTTCTTCAATTAATTTACCTTTTTCTGGTTTCTCTACATCAATTCCTTCCTTCTTCCTTGAGTGTACTCGTTATGTTTCTTTTTTTTTTTTTTATAATCTCCCAATATATACAACAAATTAGAAAGCAAGTTAATAATTACTAGATCGCTATCTCTGATTCAAGACTTTATTTTTCAGTCTCGAGGTTCATGATATCAAATTTGAAGGTTCAAGATATTGTCTCTCAACTTTTTCACCACGCATGTTTTTCTTTTTTATTTGTAACGAAGTGGAAATCTTTTTTATTTGCAACGAAGTGGAAATATTTAAACTCATACACAACTTCAAAGTCCTGAATTTAAATTCAAGTAAAAATGTTCGACCTAATAATATCGACATTGAGTGTTAAACTAGACTAGTTAGTTAAATTTGTCATCACGACTAATGAGTTACTTGATATACTGCATATCGAGTTCATCAAAATCAAAGATTTATGGAGGCTGTTGAAAATATTTTCAATGTTGTTTGGCTATATGGAGTATAGCATGACCACATAGAAGCTTGATCTAGTTAAGTTGACAAAATTAGAATTTCGATCCAAACAAATGATCACATGTCCCTGCACCTGCGTGTGTCTCATATGTAGTAACATATTTATTATTTTATTTAAAAAATGAATTATTTCATTGGTTAGAAAATGTGCAGCATATCCGTACGCAGAAATTGAACTAGGTATGGCAACCGGCCGTGTTTGGTTCCGAAAATTGTTTTTTCTAATTTATTTTTACTTATTCCCACCTTAAATTTCTTAAAATAACATCATCGTGAGTTAACTCACACTCGGTAGATCCAACGTGACTTAACTGACGTTGGCAATCAAATGTTCATTTTTTTTAAATTGATCCCCGACATGAGTTAACTTGAGTTGGTTTTAGGAAAGCTAACAAACCATCAATTCTTGATAGAGATGATGTTTTTCTAATTATGTAAACGTATATTCATTTTTTAAGCCCCACACGTTGGTTTTATGTCAGCAAACAGAACAACATTTTATGGACAGAATACATGTTTTATTCATTCAATCATTTTCATCCATTCATTCAACCATTTTGATACTCTATCATTTTTATTCATTCAAAGTTAAAATACGCAAAATCAAAATAAATAAAAGCGAAAATTAATCAAATGTGATAGAAAAATATGTAAAGGCGCAAATGTCATTACAGTACATTCATATCCGCCAAAATGACATAAAAAAACAAAAAATATACAATACAATAAAACACAAAAAAAAAGTCCATATCCTACTGCTCTAGACTCTGGCTCCCCCCAATCCTTCCTACTCCTCATCCAGAGAACTTGGTGCTCGTTCACCGGGCGATACTCCTCTTGGATCCTCTTCAACACATTGTGATAGTATGGATGTGGCTCTCCATAAAGCAATGTCTCCTCATTAATGTCGATGATGTTTCCAATAGCCTGGAGTGGGTCGAGAACATGTCTCACATACTGCTTCTGAATAATTGCCTCTTCATTAGGAGGCCTAAGATGTGGGTCCTGAACAACCTCTGCAGGATGGCTCATCAATGGATGATAGAAACATTAAAACCAAGTGATGTACCCCTTTCTACACTTATATGAAACCAGTGCCACTTGACCCTAATCAGCTTTTGGAATGACACGGAGCAAAAAATCTTTGAAGGCAAATACTATCTCCTTTAGCTGAAGAGCTACAAAGACAGTAGGAGGTATGAGAATCCCTACACATAGCCATACTACCTGAGGACCTGCTTCGACAAGTGAAGGCCCCTCGTCGTACTGTTGACCATGATCCACCCGGAGTACTGGTAAATATCCTGAAAAGACATTAATGTCCCTTTGATCTTTGTACAGCCTCCATATGACATCATCAGATCTATGAGGCCTCGGTAGTGTGCAAGTGAAGCATGGCCCATTGACGGTTCCTGAAAATCGGCCTGCATGCGGGCCACGATGATCATACCCCGTAATAGGATTTCACGCATAGTGTTTCTTGACGTGCTCCACAACCCATGCTTACAAATACAAACAAACAATCATATCAACACAAGTATATACAAACAAATATTTTAGCATAACATGCATATACATACACAATAATATCAACACATTTATAATATGTTATAGAAAAAGAAAAAATTACTACCTTAAGTAGAGACATGTATCCAGCAATGGAGTCGGATGTAGGGATTGTAGCCTCTGAAAGTTGGGTGTAGAGATAAGCTCGGTCAAAATTGACTTACTATAGGGGAGATAGATATCTTAACTTTACTATCAATCTATTCTTTACAAATAGATACAAAAGGGTTACAAGAAATTAGCTTTAACAAGCTCTTCAAGAACAAACCTAATTTCTAACCATTTCCCACTCTCCTCCCATGAAAAAGAGACTCAATGATTTCACTTATCTAAGGTGTTTACAATGGTTTCCCAACCCAAGAATATCACCCAAAGACACTCAACTCTTAGCCTTTAGGACTCCATAAAAGATCCTTCCTTTGGTTACCTGAGATTCTTTATTTTTCAAGTTCTCTGAAAAAAAAGGTAAAAAAAAATTATGTTTTATATAGAGTCCAAATCCTGAGGAATCGTGCCACGATTTGCACCCATTGTGCCATGATTTCACGTTCGTACACATTACAAACTAACTGTTATCCTCAAATTGTGCCACGATCCCATGTTCACGTGCCACAATATTTCCAGTGGCTTGCTCCATATTTCAGGACTAGAATCGTTCCATGAAGACCAAACCATGTGCCACGATCAAGCAGATTCTTCAATACTTTTGAGCCAAATATCAGTAGTAACTCATCTAAATTCACTCTTGAAGTAACTTATAATCTCTCCTATATATGCATGTATTATGAATCAAAATTTAATTTTGTCAATTTTGTGGAAAGGAAATTAAATTTCGCAGGCATGTTTATGACATAAACTTTTAAGGGTTAATAGGTCTTTATCCCCTGTAATATAGGTCATTTCCGGTTTTCCCCCCTGTAAAATTATTTTTTTGATTTACCCCCTGTAAAATATTTTTGTTTTGAATTACCTCCCTAATAGGCCAAACAAAAACGAAAGTTTCTTGAAAAAAAAATATAATTGGTTTTTGTTTGGCCTATTAGGGGGGTAAATCAAAACAAAAATATTTTATAGGGGGGTAAATCAAAAAAATAATTTTACAGGGGAAAAAACCTATATTACAGGGGATAAAGACCTATTAACCCAACTTTTAATATCGGCCAAGTTCATGCAACTTTTAGTAAAAAAAAAAAAGTTTATGCATGCAACTCTTGAAGATGACTCATAATTCTTTAATGAAACTTACTAGAAAAAAATGTTTATGCATGCAACTCTTGAAGATGACACATAATTGTTTAATGAAACGAAAGCAATAGCATTAATTGAACTATATGATAGAAGATATAATCGAATTTGGGTATGCTGCAAAAGCAAAAGGTAAAACAAGAGTCCAACTTAATGAATCACATATTTAAAATACCTACAAAAGGCACAAAAATACAATAATTGTGATGTTATGTATTTTTGGTTACAATTGTGATGTTATATATAAAACAATGTAAAAGGTTACAGATTTGAAATAAAAAAATTAAAAATAGAAAAGAAAAGATAAAGGAAAAACAATAAAGATAACGGAATATCCTTTTTATTGATCTGCAGCGTCAAGACGGGGCACTAATGTGTCCGTCTTTTTACATTTATTGACAAAGAATGATAGAATAATAAAAAAAATAATGAAGTGAAGGGTAAAGTTAGAAAGAAAAATTGTTACAACAAAATAAAGTTATAGGTGTAAATGTTTGTGGCTTTTAAACAGTAACAAACCATGTTTTTCTTTTATCAGTAGTATAACAAATATAATAAAAAAAATTATCTTTTTCAATAACACCGACAATATACTTATTAACAAATATGTTTAAGAGTATAACTGAAATAAAGAAAAGTATTTCAACAAATACCAAGTGTGAAATACAAACTGTAACACCCGATTTTTAAATAATAATCTATTAGTATTATTATTATTATGGAGAAAACTTAGATGCAGTTTTATACATACTGTTGGTGCTGTTCACCAATCAAAACATGACACGTCAATTATTATTTCTCCACATAAGTAGCTAGGACTTAACACAGTAAACATATCGTTAACGTTCCTTTTCATCTCCTCTTTCAATTGGTTGCTACCTGCTTTTATCAGAAGTGGAAGGAAGAAACAAGTGTCAGCTGTAGATGTAAAGAAGGGATGTTAACGATATGTCGGTTCAATCTCTTTTCTTCCAAATCTGGCTGACATAGAAGAATTTTTTTCTTTTGTTTTATAGTTTGTGTTGTTGTCAAGGTGAATTAAAAAGAAAAAGGACAATTGAAAACGATAAGAAACGCTTGAAGAAATTAAGAAAATCCAAACAAGAGGTTATCGAAGATCTCGAATGAAACCCATTGCAAAAGAAATTGAATACTCCATGGAAGTGATTTTGTTTGATTGTATGAGAATTTGTTGTCAATTTTGTCATCATAAATGAAAGTATTTTGGCTTTTTTTATAACCAGGTGTTTTTGAAGCATAAATGTTGGTATTGGTGCCCCTTAAAAGGGATGGTATGGAAGATTAATTTGGGGAAAATACGTGTTGATGCTCCAGGAGAAGAAGATTCAGTTACTGTTGAAGCAGAGATGGAAAAGTATTAAGACGTTTAGAAGGTTTATTTCTTAACAGGTGACGTGGACAAAATAATTGAAGTGTCTTGTTTTGATTGGTGAACAGCACCAACAAAATGTATAGGGAACTGCATCTAAGTTTTCTCCTATTATTATTATTATTGTTGTTTGACATTATTATTTTATTATTTTTATTTGAATTAAATCAATATTTTGCATGTTTGGGTGGGGTTATTTAGTTAATTGGGGGTAGATATTGGATTAATAAAGATAGTATAGATAAACTAGATATTTAATTAATGGTAGTAGTTAAATTAAAAAGATAATGGGAGAAAATAATTTTTAAGAAGAAAATAGTCATTGTGTGACACCCTATATAGTATTTATTATTAATTTTAGTATTTTATTTAAGAGGAAACTTGGGGATTTTAGGGTGTTACATAATTGGTATAAGAGAATATCGTCCAATTAGACCAAGTTATAGCTTTGTTAATTCCCTCGCATGCGACAAGTATGAAAGTACTGACGATACTGCATTTTGTTATAGTAAGGGTCAAGACCATGGCAAGCCTTATGCGTCTCCAACTGATAAAGGAAAGAAGAAGGTTATTGGTGGGAATTGAATTAAAAAAAGTGGGGGAGACGTGAGGTGCTTCGAGTGTGGTGGTTCGGGACATCATTTTGGTGAATGCAAGAACCCAACTTTGGCTCGTTTCAAGTATGGGAAGATGGGGCACCGTGCATACAAATGTATGAGTAAGGATGTGGTTTGTTACAACTGTGGAGAATCTGGTCACTTCAGTACTATTTGTCAGAAACCAAAGAAAGTGCGTTCATATGGAAAGTGATGTTTGCATGCTTGAAGATGGAACTGGAATGGCATTTCAATGGATGAAGTGGAAATACGGGATTACTTAACGATCGAGGCATAGAATTGAAAATCGAGAGGTAAAACAACTGAAGGGAAATGAGACTGTCTTCGTGAAAGTTACATGGGGAGGACCTGTTGGAGAAAGTGTCACTTGGGAGTTGGAAAGCCGGATGAAGGAATCTTATCCAAAATTGCTTCCTTCAAGTAATTTTTGAGGGCGTAAATTCTTTAAGAGGATGATAGTTGTAACACTCCGATTTTTAAATAATAATCTATTAGTATTATTATTATTGTTATTAATATTGATTGTTTGCGTTATTATTATTTTATTATTATTTTTATTTGAATTAAATCAATTTTTGGCATGTTTGGGTGGGGTTATTTAGTTAATTGGGATAAACATTAGATTAACAAGGGTAATATAGATAAACTAGAGCTTTAATTAATGGTAGTAGTTTAATTAAAAAGATATTGTGAGAAAAAAAATTAAGAAGAAAATAGCCGTTGATATATGTGACACCCTTAATTATAGTATTTTATTTAAAATAAACCTTGGGGGTTTTAGGATATTACACAGACATTATCAGTTTGACCAACCTTGTAACCTAAGAATATGCCAGCATGGACTAGAGCATTCATCCTGACATTAAGTCATTCCACCGCAATTAAAAAGAGGAACGACGAAAGAAGACCACCCTGGCGAAGCCCTCTTTCAAACTTGAACTATTGTGTTGGACAATCACTCACCAACACATATGCGGATGTTGTAGTTACACATTCCAAAATCTATTTGTGCCATAAAACAAGGAAATTCATTTTGGTCATAACAACATTAAGGTAGCGTTAGTCAACAAAACAAAAGTTTTCTCAAAATCGACTATAAAAAGTAACAACTCTTTTTTCAGACAACCTGCATCATCCACTATCTCGTTTGCAATTAAAATACCATCAAGAATTTGTCTACCATGAACAAAAGCCGACTGAGACTCTGAAATAACACTTCCGATAGCACAACGCAATTTATTAGATAACACTTTGGCACAATTTTTTTGTTTTGATTTCCCATTTTTGTAGGATACGTTGTTGATTTCCGTCTTAGTGTCTTGTTTATTTAATTTAAATTGAAAGATTAGTTTTGATCAAATATAAATTCAATCAATAACTCTAATGCTGTCAATGTTGCAAATACAGGGACATGAGTATTCCAGTAACTTAAACATATTCATATTTATAGGCATACACACACTGCCTCTTTATGTTAATTACAAATATTTCTCTAAATCCACATTTGAGCATTGATTCCTCATGGTGTGGAAGTCTACCATCTAGACTTAAACTTTTTCTTTTTTTGACAAGATCTAGACTTAAACTTCTTTAGTTAAAAATTTAGCAATTTAAAAGGGGATGTTTGTTTCATTTAAACAGACACTATAAAATAGTACTAATTTGTAATTTTCTCAAATATAAAAGCAAATGGATTTGAAAGGACTTAGACCTAAAGAAAATAAATGAACCACGTGAGGTAAATGTATATACCCGGAGGCGCAGCCTCTCCTCATAAGCAACTTGGTTCGACAATTTCAATGTTCATGAATGTATGCGTCCGTGCGCCTATCTTCCCCACTTGTTTTCAAATTATCATTAATAAAAATAGAGCATATCTTTAGTATAAATTGCCAATTACAAGTATGTTCTGAATTTGATTGCCAACTTAAGCAATTGAGATGAAATACAGATGAAATTTTATTAATTTCTTTTTTCTATTTTTTTCCTTCCAATTTTTACTTTGATTTGATTTGGATGAGAAAGTATACTACTACACAAGAAAGGTACGTATTATTTATTCTTATATTTGCTGCGTTTTGTTTTAGAGATTTAAGAAAAGGAAAAAATGTTTATTTCTGATTGTTTATGATTATGATTTTTTTTTTTTTTTTTTTATATTTGAAACTCTTACACTTAAACTATTTTTTAGAAAAAATAGATTTTAAAAAGAGGGAGACCATTATAAGATCTTAATCACCTCTATTCTCTTCTAGTTATCATCTCTCTCTCCAACAAGTCGGGTGGTTTTGGGTCAATTTTTGATCTGAAGTTACCCCTCTTCATCTTACTCTCTCTATTTCAATCTAAATAAGTGATTTTTCACATAAATCTCGGTTTTTTTCTTCGTGATTTCGTCACCCCAAGTGTGGTGGTGTGCTGTTCGTCGTCTTGTGCTGCGCTGTTTTATTTTCTATCTTGTTGCGGTGTTCATTTGACCCATGTTGAAAGATCGATTATTCAATCAAAGATTTGAACGTCAACGTTGCAGATCTGAAGACATGAGTATTCCGATCACTTTAATTTTATCATATATTTTTGTAGGCATTATGCCGTTATATACTATTAACTTGTATGCTGTGAGTTTGTATTTATCTTTTACGTTTTTAACGATATTGATTTTACGTTTTTAACGGTATTGAATGATGTACTCTCGATTTGAATGAATGAATATTATTTTATTTTTGTTAAAAAAAACTTCTATTCTCTTCTTTGCTAGTGTACATAAATTCATAATTTTAATTGTAAACATAAATAAAATTCATTATTTGCTGTCTTTTTTTAGGATAATTTGTTGTCATTGTGTCAACCGTCAAGAAGACAAGGAATTGCACAGCCTACACTTGAAGCACTGGCGAGCAGACACAGCAACAAAACATATACCTGTAAGTATTAATTATATGCAACTTGATGAATTACTTCTAATTTTATTTATTCTAGTCTTGTTCCTTGAGTTCACAAATACTACAAATTATTTAGTTAGTTCCCTTCTCTGGGTTCTTTTTGAAATCATATACCCTTACACATTCGTATAGTTGGTTATTAATTTGTTATTACTTTTTCTGTCCATACTAATAATTTGTCTCAGATAAATTGTTATTTTTAATTTCTAATAAAACATTAGTTACTTTTTTCAATTATACATTCCAATTAAAACTATATGTATCATTCATAGTTTTTTTTGAAAGAACAAACTCATAGTTATTATCGTCTACTTTACATTTACATTTACGATAATGAAAATCAATCAATAATTAATAAGATTAATTTGCTTAAATAGTTAACCTCTTTCATTCACTTTCCCTTACCCCCAAAGGAAAGAAGTCCTACTCATATAACATCGTACACATGAACTAATATAAAACTATTTTGTCTTAAGCACGCATGATTACATGTGGGCTGGCCAATAACATATACAGTAGACGTTCTCAACACAGACAGCAGAGTTTAGTTAGTTTGCATTCTAAATGTTAAGTTGTTTAATTATTTAATTTAGAGGAGAACATATATTGTCGTCTTAATTATCGCCCATGGTTTAGACAACTTGTCATTTAATTAACCAAATAGATAAAGAAGGAAAAAAAAAGACTACGTTATTATGCATTTTTTTAATAGCAAAAATACCAAACAGAATGTAGATGCAATTGGATCCTCAACAACGGAGTTATCCACTGCTTCCTAGTCCTACTACACCATTCTTAACTATTGGATTAATCTAACGGTTGAGTTATAAGACAAAAACTAAAAAATAAAATAAAAAAAGTTAAAAAAGAATATCCGGGGAATATCTCTTCCTTTGCTGACTTTTCTGCATTTTCCCTTAGTTTCTTTGTAAATCCTATTGCACTAATTTCTTCATCTACATTTGGATTAATTATCTTTTGATTTTAATTCTATACAATACTTCAATCATTTATTTGCAAAACATTTGTTTGCAACTCACTTTTCCTTAGTTTTTTCATCTCCTCGTGCTGTACATGATATCAACAAAAGTCCTAATAATGCACAACATAATCAACCAACTTAGGAAAAGTTTTGCAGCATAATCAATAGTAATATTCAAATCAAATTTTGCATAATATATTAAAAACAATATCAAATAGAAAACAAAAGATCGTCACTGCAAGCAATTTCTACCATTTGGGTTGCCACTTTATGGTGGCGTCTTCCATTGAGTTGCTCTTCTCTACGAATAAGTCACGGTCATTAGTTCACCTCCAACCTTCCTCTGCGGTCTTTTCCTTTCATTCTCAAGCGCCCAACAACCTCTGATATATACAAGAAGAGGAATGTAGTTTCCTTCTTTCACTACAAGAAAAACATTAATTTTCTGCGCTATGTAAGATTTATGGTCTTTAAATACAATATTAGGAAACAATTTTTTCATTTCCGATGGTTTTGAACATCGAAAAACATGATAGGTGGCTTTTGGCACTCATAAATGGCCAAATGCGGGATCATTTTGGAATCACTCACACTAGCAATGGCTTAGAACCACCTTAATAACCGGAACAATCATTTTGAACATTAGCGGCGGCTTTTAGCCTCTAAGAACATGATAGCTAAAGCCTAAAGCGTCAATCAAAGCATTTGTATCGCATCCACATACACTTACAAATAATTTTTTTTAGTAAATTATGTCTTTCCACCACCTTGACGCATATCTAGGCCAAAGAACTATACCCCCATCCACCAAGCCTCTAGTACTAGGCCCATATTTTTCCACAATCACATCCTTTTAAAGTGAATTATCACTTGTATTAGCCTCCACCTCCATTTTGTTAAAAGACTCAAATTCACCACCCTTACATCTTTAACACCAAGGCCTCCTTTGTTTTTCAATTGACAAACCATGCTCCACTTTACCTAATTAATCCTTTGTCCTCCCAACACATCACCCCAAAGAAAATCTCTTTGAATCTTCACAACCATCCTCCACACCTTCTTAGGTAACTTCAAAAAAGAAAGATGGAAAATCAGGATTAAATCCAAGAGTTTAGCCTACTTCTCACTGATCCAACAAAGGCTCCCAAGTAGATAAATTCCTTGGATTCTCTCACACTAGTAAGCCTAAATATTTGAAAGGAACAACCCCTTCTTAAAAATTTGAAAAATTACACGCCATATCCATGAACTCCCTTTCAATATTCACCCCTATCAAACAACTTTTGAAAAAAGTTCACTATCAAATCTGACACCATCTCAAAACCACTTAGCAAAGTCTTCAATGTCTAAAGATTCTCCATAGATGCTTCTCCTAAACTAAGTGTATCGTCAAGACATTGTAGACGGGAAATCTATTTTATTTTTAACTCTGATGTATCGCTCTGTTAACCGATAAAATATCATTAGGTTCCAATAGTGGTTTGTGATTGTAAATCTAATCTGATGTATCATAACTAACATATATAGATGAATTTATTCCATTTTACTTTGATAAAAAGTCTATATATATCACGTTCTAAATCAAAATACAATTTTGAAGTTCAACATCACAAAAGCATTAAACACAGGAATAAATTCATTTGATACAATGAAACAAAACTTATATATAACTAGGTAGGCCAAGTATCTATATTAAAATCAAAGATAACTACACCTAATCTCATGACAAAAGAGAAAACTAGCTACATACGATGATGTAGCTTACAACAAGAGAAGAAATGAGATAAAATGAAGCATCAATGGCTTGGTCCGACATTGAAGCTCTTTCTTATTCCTCATCCTCTTCCTTTGTTCCAATTCATTTATCAACTTATAATATGGTGTGATACTAGAAAATGGTGAAGTGAAACTCTATTTGTATAGTTTCCAAAAGTGATGATTCAATTAAAGAAATATGGATCACTAAGGCTTTGTTTGGGAGTTTGGAAGGAGGGGAAGGGATGACTTTGGGGGATGAAAAATATAGAGCAAAATGAAAAAATCTTTTACAATTTTTTAAAAGATTATTTTTTTTAAAGAATGATAAACTAATACTTACGATTCATATAAATTTCGAAATACTTACGAGAAACATCACAAAATAGACTACATATTTTTTTTGTTTTTCTTTGGATTCAACGAGCCTTAAGCATAAGAGATCATTTATTTGCTACTTACAATTACATATACATCATACACTCTCTTTTTCTTACCACTTCCAACACTTTCTATTGGTGATTCTTTTCCTTTGCTATACTTGAAAACTTTTCTTTTCTTTCTCTATTATGAAGATTTTTCTTTGATTTCTAATTTACAAGATAACTTCAATACTCATCTCTTTCTTTTCATTCTATCACCAATTCTCCCATACATGGTTTCTCAAATGATTTTTCATTTTGTAACAAGCTTACTTTCCCCAATTTAAATGAAACCATATTCAGAATAAATGTTCTTCTATTCTAAGATTAGACGACATAAAATTTAGGCTTAAATGCATGTTTGATTCCCCTATTTTAATGTAATAGGAATTTTGATCTCCTTATTTTTAAAACCACTATTTAGTTCCCCCTATTTTACATTCTTTAGTATTTTTTTAATCCCTCGTCAATTTTGATGATTTGTTGCTATCATAAATGATATGTTGCGGTGATGTGATCATATGTGTTCGCTGATTCAATTTCATGTCATTACTAGGCATTTCCATGTCATTTATTATTAATTGAATTACATAATAAAAATCTAATTAAGTTAAAAAAATTAAAAGAATAAAGATTTATTTCGTTCCATTGAAAATCTAAAACAAAACTCTCACAAAGATTCATACGAGATTTTGCTCCAATTTAACTACAAACCCTATATCCGATTTTGCAGAAAATCAAATTTTAAGGCGTATCATCCATCATATTCCAATCTACTAACTATATTACACGCTTCTTAAGAAAATGATTGATTATGTTGGTTTTCATGATAAAAATAACATCAATTATTAAAATATCTTTATTAATTGTATATAAGGAAATAGTTAAATGAACCAAAATTCAACAAATAAAAATACATAAGTGGAAAATATTGTTAAATTAATATTTTAAAATGACAATTATTTTAAAGGAGAAAAAAATTAATGCAAATGAAAGACTTTCTATGAGATGGAGGAAACACTAAACATTTTTTTTAGGCATTGGAGCACTAAACAGAGCATGGGAATTAAATATTTATATTTAATATAGTTGGGTTTTATCTTCCTGTCAGAGTCGAACACGAAACCCATTTCTCTCTTCCTGCTACGCCTCCTTTAAACCCTAATATCTATCTTCCTTCAACAAAACAACAAACACTGTTTACTTTTCTCTCAAATTAATGCTGTCAGTTTAAACTGTTTCCATATAGGTTGTTGGTCTTGCATTTTCTGCTCTATTTTTGCAGATTAATCGTATAGTATTTCAGTCAGAGATAGTTGATCTACGAAAATCAATAGTTCTGGATACATACAAGGTTTTCTTCTTAATTTCCCTAGTTTTGGCTAAATGGTTTTGTTGTTTCATATCATGGAATATTAATTAAATTGATTTTATTGTTGTTGCGATGGTTGCAATGTTTTTGGTTGCTTATGATCAAAGGATGGAATTAATTGTCATATTGATTCAAAATATTTAATGAAAACACTTGAAATTAGTTCTTAGGTCAGTCCAAGTTCTCTCACTGTGATTATCCTTTTTATATATAGTTGCATAGTATGTGAATATCCCTTTGAAGCCATATCTGTGCAGAGAATGTCAATTAAGTGTGTATTTGAAGTTGTAACAGATAAAATGAAGGATAGTATTTGTACAAGAATTAATGGATTCCAATAGAAATAATCTTTTCTTTCTTGTGAATCAAAGAAAATTATAAAATTATAAAGAATTACTTTGTGAAACCATTTTCTATTTTCATTTTCTAATATATGTGTTCATTTTAACTTGTAAATAAGATGTGAGATTATTGAAGTGAACATTTTGATCGAGAGAATATGAAATCCTAGCTAGGGATGATACATTAAAGGAAATAATGAAATTGTATTCTTTTCAATTTTCCTTGTTTCTAAAAATGGCACACAATTGTTTACTTCAATAGTTTATTATCTCTTTGTTAGCAAGTAAGCTAGGGATAGAATTGACGATAGAATTAAGCGGTAGAGGGAGCTCAAAGGGAATCAAGGGAGATAGATATCTATAAATAAGTTTTATACTTTTGAAACTATAATAAATCCTAATGCAAATGGTAGAAATTTTAGCGACACATTTCATGATATGAGGTTAATAAATAATAATACATAGGATATCACATTCATGAATAGAAATGATCTTCTTTCCTATAAATTGGAGGTCTTGTAAAGATTTGAAGAATCTCGATCAATATAACACGCGTGTGATCAATTGTGTGAGAGTTTCTTGTAATGAAAGTGTTTTATCATTTCTTGTAACTCTTAAGTGAGAGTACTTAAATTTGCAGAGTGATACGCAATTCAGGTTAGTTGCTCAAGATATACAAGAAGTGTCTAACCACATAATTTTGTGTTTTCTTACTGTTTTCTTGGTGCATGTATTCTTATCTAAGATCTTTGGTATCTGCAGATTTTCCCTAACAAAATGGAAGATCAAAGTAGTGAGTTTAACACCATTTTAAAACCTTAGTTAAGGTTAGGATCAGTTTAATTTCACACTTATTGCCTCCTTCACTAATTAAACTATTATGAACTAATATAGAACTTCATGGCTCACACTTGAATATCACACACTTATTGCATATATATTTGAATTTCTCTTGATTGGTTTTCATTTGTTGTAAGGAACAATAAGAATTTGGAGAACTAGATAGATTTTTCAAGGGCAAGTTTAAGGGTATGTGTTGGCACATTGTATGTCCTAAATGTATGTCTTTGTCTTAATACCGTCTATTTGCATTAAGGTACTTGTCATGTTTTTTTGTTCAATGAATGCTACTACTGGTACTCTTTGAGCTCAAATTTTGTTTCTTTCTTTCTATTTTAGGAATTTTTTTGGACAAAACCTAAACAATATGCTGAAGCGGATTAAGTGATGATGTAAATTATCCAAATATCAAGAATGAAAAAACTAAAAAAAATGAAAGAAAATTACTGAAATTAACAACTTGATTTGAACTAGCTGTTGCTACATGTACTTTGATCATCAGATATTGTTAGAAGTTGCTCAAGATATTCAACTCCTAAATCCTCTAACACCAAAACACTTGATCCTTCTGATTGATCTTGTTTCCCTGCTTTATGATTGTTTACACCTTTGGATAACATCTTTCTTTGTTCACAGTGTCTCTCTTTGAGTGCAAGTGCAGGTGAAGACCCTTCTCTGCAATCATATTGAATCTCTTGCAAAGACTCTTTGACCCTTTGAACAGAAAAATTGAGCACAGCATTAGTACCTCTCATTGAAAATGCAGCTTGATCATAAGCTAAAGCAGCATCTTCAGCACTATCAAATGTTCCTAGCCAAACCCTCCTTCCACCTCTTGTTGCATCTCTGATCTCAGCTGCATACTTTCCCCAAGGTCTTTTTCTTACACCTATATATGATGATTTTTGATTCATCTTAGTATTATTCTGCAACACTTCTTTTGTTTCAGATAATGATGACTTCAAAATCAATTGTTTTGTCTTGTTTTCGGTAATTGGTGTCTGCGAACTCGATGAGAAATCGATCATATCAAAGGAAAGAAAATCATGATTAATATCAAATAATTCAAAGGAAATTTCTGAAGGGCCTTGCAGCATTTCCATGTCTGGGTTGTGGAACAAAGAGGGACAACTCCTATGAGTCATGGTTTCTGTTAATGCTTCTTGGTGTCTTCCCTTTTCAAATTAATGGTCAAACCGCACTGCAGGTTGTGTCCAAGTTAATGGTACCCCACTGCAGGTTGTATTCAATTATGGATATGGATTTGGATTATTCTAATGTAGCCAGAAAAATAATATTATTTATTAGTTTAGAGTCTAGTGCTAATAAGAAACATAGTTTTTGTCCCAAAACAGGTTAAGAGAATATATATCTAATATGCTTAATATTTTTTTAGGCAAGATCTAATAAGCTTATGTTACTATATAATATATATATTATTGAAGTTATTGCTATATAATATATATGTGCTTTGTCATGAACCCCTTTACCTTTTCATCTTCTTCAACCCATCCTCAATTAATTTAACCATAAGGTTTAAAGTGTTGAAGAACATAAGAATATTTAAGAACATCAGAATGTTCAACATAAAGTACATCCGTCAAAAAGGAAAGGAACCAAGAAGAAACATTCTGAAGTTCATATGTATGAACCCAAAAGGAGTTCAAAAGGTTGTTCAAAAGGTTCGTTAGAGCAAACCCAAAATTTCATGTCCATACCAAGAACATGCAAGAACAGAAGTGACGTGAACATATCATATGCAGAAAAGGATTTCGACTTTGGATCAAGAAATCATTAAAGGCATCTATGATGATTAAATGATTAATGGACTTTGATAGTTCTTGATATTTGTGTGTTCTTGATTGATTAACCAAGACACAAACAAAGTATAAATCAAACGAAGAATCAAGTGATCAAAGAACATTAAAGCTTATGAACTCAGTCAGAGTTCAGAAGGTTCGAAGATAGTTCAGAAGGTTGTTCTTAAGTTTTATCAAGAACAAGCCCAGGAATATATGAACATTATCAAGAACATTTCAGGCTCACATGACATAAATAAAACTGCAGAAAAGTACTATGACTTTAGATCAATCCAGGATTAAAGGCATTTTATTTGGATAAAAGTCAAAAAGCATATTCATTGTTCATCAAAGACTTATGAACAATTGAATTACAAAACATTAGAAATATTCTTCTAAGAATAACATCCTAGATGTTACATACAGTGCACTTCATTGATCTTTCACTATTAGGATTTGATTACATCAAATGGAAGTCTTACACATCATCCTAAGTGAAACAAAAGGAATATTCTGATGATCAGAATGTTCAACTCAGCACATGTTTTAAACTGTGAACAGTACAGTAGGTAAAAAGCAAAAGGAAAAGCAAAAAGCAAACTCAAAGCTAGGTTCATTTAGAATTAGACACATAAGGGAGCAGATACTGTTCAGTATCAGAAAATCCCCTAAAGCATGGGCTTGAAGTGACAAATCCATTTTTCTCTCTATTGCACAAGTTCCAAGACCAGATATGGAAAAGCTTATGTCCAACAACATTCTGAAGTATGTAAAAAGAACAAGATTCATAGTACAACCTAGAAATTCATGTGATATTCATATGATGAAACCCAGAAACACATCTGGTCTTCATCCACATGAACCCAAATGAAGATCATCAAGAACATAAGATGCAGCCTCAAGAACACAACAACATTATAATGTTCAGAATTTTCACCCAGATTTTCAAGTAAAAGGTAATGGGGCCCAGGACACATGACCATTGGTCACCCTCCAACTGCTACAAGAGCCCAAAAACTCTATAAATAGGAGTGAAAGGCTCAAGATTACTTGCATCATTGCAAAGCAACAAGAAAAACAATAGAAAAGTGTTGTGAAGCTTTAGCAAAAAATTGATCATCACAAAGATTTCAAGAAGTCTTTTAAAGTGTAAATCAATCCTCTCTTATCTTTTTAAAGATAAACATCTCCCTCCATTCGTCTTCTCTTGTCCGATTTCAATCATTCAAACTCCAAACAAATTGTAAAGAAAGTCTTATCTTGCTTTAGGGTACTAAAGTGTTAGTTTGAGCAGAAGTTGTAAAAGTCTAAGTGTGTAACTTATCAAGAAGGTGCAAGCCTGCCGAGGCTTAGAGAATACATCTATTGTAATTGTTCAGGTGAACAAGATTGTAAGGTGTAGGATTTGAGAGGTTATCTCAAGCATCATAGTGGAAACTCTCACAAGATTGTGAGGAGTGGAATAGCTCACATTGGATGAACCAATATAAATCTTGTTGTGTTCTTCGTCTCTTCTCTATACTCTTTATTTTCAGTATATACCACACACACACACACACATATATATAAATTGTTTCTGCAATACTACTTCATAATGTTTTGAAGTCAGTTCACTAACTTAACCATTCCAAGTCCAAAACTTGAGAATCAATTTTAAGTTACAGGTTTAATTTTTTAGGGTCACAATTCAAAGCCCCCTTCATTGTGACTATTTTATCTTCTTTAGTTGTTACTTTTAATTTAGACCGTATGATTTAGTGGTAGTTTTTTCTACAAGATATATATA
>Ga0315914_1000832_pt1 | contig 42606 bp, 24 predicted proteins | sample MpolenodulesMG_FD_203920 | JGI IMG/M metagenome (GOLD analysis project Ga0315914, IMG submission 203920) | Medicago polymorpha root nodule microbial communities from Los Angeles, California, United States - elongated nodules | ecosystem: Host-associated > Plants > Roots > Nodule | place: USA... | reverse complement strand
CACTTATGTGCAAAATGCCCCCGAGGTTGAAAATTTATATTTTTTTATGTGTAATGAGAACTATTGTTGTTCTTTTTTATTTATTTATTTGGGGGGAAATAGGATAGAAAGGTAACATAGTGATTTCCTTGATGATTGATTTATTAAATTTAATATGGAGAAGTGAATGAATGATACCATCTTAAAAATAAGAACTAATTTGAGGTTTGGTCTTTTCTTTTTCACATTGCATGTCATATTAGAGGAAAATGCATAGACATTAAATCTTAGACTATATGAACTATTTGAGAAATGGAAAGTCTTTATATTATTCTATGAATTGTGAGTTATGCTCCAAGGTTCTTGGCTTGTTTTAGTATCAAAATGAAAAAAGGCTTTGATGTATATATGCATGTAGTTTTCACAAACTCCAAAATTAATAGTTAGCTTTAATATTTAATTGTTAATTGTTTGCCTTTAAGAAAAAAATAATATAAATAAGTTTGGAGGGCATTTTGCACATAAGTGCAAAACTTCAGGGGGGTATTTGCAAAACGTCATGTTCACTAACAGAAAAATTTGACGGAGGGGTAAATTGATTAACGTTGTGAAATTTCAGGGGGGTAATTGAAGTTTTGTTAATTTCAGGGGGTAATTGACGAAACTTACGATTTCAGGAGGTAATTGTCTATTTACTCGATTTAACTTCAAGTTAAAATATATTGTTTATGATAGAGTGTAATAGTTCTTTTGTATAATTCTCACCTTAAACAATATAAAAATTCTTGATATAAAAATTTAGATCAACGAGCATTTTCTCATTCAGGGTCCTAACATTAGCTAGAAAAAACTTAATTAAGACATGAAGACATGAAAGACTGAAGAATTAGTGGTAGGAGGCAGAAGAAAAAAGGGAAAATGATAGAAAAGAATGAAAGTTTAAGAATACAGAGTACTGAAGAAAAAAAGGAAGCAAATCCCAAATTATGTAAAGTTAGCTATTGTATATACTATTTCTAACTATAAATACTCTGAATATATGCATCATCTCCTGAAGCTAACGACATAATTTTAGTTGAGATTAATTAATTAATTTGAATGGGTTAAGATCATCACATGTCTCGCCAACAAATTGGAGAATTTTCCCTTTCCACCTCACAAACAACTCATAAAATATGACCCACAAATCATGCGTGAAACAGCTCAATTAGATTTGATCTCTCATCCACTTATTTATAATAACCACATTATTATTATTGTTTTTATTATTATAATCATGTATAGATTGATTTAATTATCGCAATTTTTTGGTCAATCACTCCTTTTTATTTTAATCAACCTTGTGGTTGTGGGTCGTTTTAATTAGTTAAAAAGGCATTGGACTCTTTCTTTTTAATCTAAAAAGTGTACTTTCTAGTTTTTATTCTACTTCCCTTTCTGAATAAATTGTTTAATTATAGAATTTACAGCTATGGCATTTCAGCTTAAACGTTATTTAATTTTTTTAGGCAAGTTTATTATTATCGATCAGCTGGGACAAATTGACCGTGTGCTAGGAAACCACATGCAAAGTGGAACCCACATAAAGCTTTGTTACCTTACATCAATCAATGCAGCTAAACTAAAATAATCACCATAGCTCAAGGAAGATTGATGATCATATATAAAAACAAGAATCATGATGAATTAAACAAAATGTTATTTTAATAAAAATAGCATTGAGTCATATTGTGCAAGTGCTACAAAATAAAGAAGCGGTCATCATAAACTTAGCTCGGTTATTAGGAACAATGTATAATATATGTAAAATCCTAAATTCAAATGTCGATCACCACAAAAAAAATCCCGAAACAAAGAAGCGCTAAAAGTATTTCTAATGATAGAATATACTTTGAATACTGTTTTATTAAATTATTTTTAACATGGCCTTTTACATGTCAAATTTTATTGTTGAGTTTCTACATGGCCTTACCACATAAAGATAAAGTATTTCCAATAATCACCATGGTTTGACTTTCTACTCACATCCCTGTTGAGTTTAATTGGGAATTATTTAATTGTTTTTTTTTGTTACAAAATTATTTAATTGTTAGATTATAGATAAATTCTATTGTAAATTATATTTGTTAGATTATTTATAGACCGTGTAACATTTTTCTCTTTCAAATTTACCTTTTACTTAAACTTTTTTTACTATTTTATTCTTACTTACTAATCAAATATTTACAAAAGGTAAAAGTTCTTACAACATCTATGTCAAATGTTTCGTATAGATATTGAATCCTTTACTTTTGACTAACTGTGTATAGTTAAATCAAAATATAAAATATTTTTCATATTTTATATTTTGATTTAAATTCCTAATTATAATCAATGCCGATTCAGTTAGACCATACATTGTCTTGCAGCTTATAATTTAGCCTACAAATTAACACATTAAATGAGAGAGAATTGCTTTGCACATAATCTCCAAAAGTATATATAGTATATGATTTTTTTTTTTGAAAGAATATATAGTATATGATAGATGGAAAGACAAAATTATAATAAATAATAATGTAAACATGATTGATATATAATAATCAAATACATGAGTTGAGAGATTTATATTTTACTTAGGCAAGAACATAGTTGAAGAGAGAGAGAGAGCATATATACAAATATCTACGTGTAGAAACAAACATATATAATATATAAAATATAACATTGAAATCTATACATGCAGAATCTGATCAATCCAGCGAGGTGGCATCAACTTATATATATAAAAACATCACTTGTGGAGGGGATCTCTCATTTCCCTATCATCATCACTCAGTGAAAGCAGTTCTTCCGGGATTTGCTAAATCCAACACTTCCAAAGAGAATGGATAGCAGTAATTATTTTGGAGAACCAAACATTGGATATGAAAGAGGAAATGGATCTTCTTCTTCATATTCTTCATCTAGAAAAGGGAAGAAGAGTAGTAATTCAGATAAGCCAAAGCAACCTCAAAGAGGACTTGGTGTTGCTCAGTTGGAGAAAATCAGATTACATACTCAATTACCACCCCCTTATCATCATCCACCTACTCCTTATAATTATAACCAACCATCTCATTCTCATTTCAATTACAATGTAAATTTATCTTACTCCTTTATTTTTGCTAAAAGCTAAGCTACCAATTTTTTATTTACTATTCTTAAATAGTGAAATTCAATTGATGAGTAATTTTTGTCTATCAAATAATGCAGGAAGATCAAAAAGCAATACAAATGTCATATTCAACATCATACTCACCTAATTCATATGCCTTCCAACCACATAGTAATATGGTATGTCTAATTTAACCAGGCTTAATTTTATTACATACCAATTTTGGTCTCACACACATCATATTGGGTGAATATGTTCCTCACTTATATTCTCACTCCTCACTGTTTATGCTACTGCTAGTTCAGAGTAAATTGCACCATCCAAAATTCATTCAAGTATAATAATGTGTTACATAATACAAGAATTAATCTTGAAATAATGCAGATGGGTCTACCTGAATATGAAAGAACAAATATCACATATGGAGATTCTTACCCAAGGTAAACTCACTTCAGATCCTTGACATATATATATGAATTTTTTCTTCTTCTTATTTTATGTTATTTAATTGTCATGATCATGGATTTGTTCTGATATGTGAGTGTTTTCTTAAATCAGATGGCAACATGGCAATGTGATCTTGGAGAACCAGTATTCAGCTCAGACTAACATAACTCAACCCTTTCTAAATTTATATGTAAGCATTTTCAATTTTTTTTAAATAACATGCATAAAATTATGTATACTTACTTATCAGTGTATAATTTAACTGTAAATTTAAAATTGACTGTTTCTGTCCCTCCATATATTTTTAGGACTCTCAAAACATAGATATGAAGAAGAGGAGTAGTAGTTCCATGGGTTCAGAATCAAGTGACACTCAAGAGCTAGATTTGGAGCTCAGATTATCTCTCTATTGATCATTCTCATATTTTACGTACTGCTTTTTACTAATTCAGAATTGTAAAAGCTCAACAAATTAATGAAACACAACATTGGCGTTCCACTCTTTATTTTGAATATATAAATCAATTATGCAAAATATTTCTCCTTGGAATCTATTTCGTTGAATTAACTAGCTCAGAAATATGACTAATTTGTTATTTATTTATTATTTATAATGTATTTACAGGCAATTAAAATTGGTTCTGTGATAAGCGGTAGCTAATAGGAGTAGGAATTTCATACTTCCAAGATAAAAATTCCACAAAAATTATTTCTATAACATTTCTTCTTTTCTCTAGTGCACGAGACTAATAGAGAAAACTTTTATGAGCTAACTTTTAAGAGTGGCGTTGGGTCTTGAGGGGAGTCTCGAGATTATGGCTTCACACTTGGCACAACAATCTCCCCTTTAAGCATGACTCATCCATCCATTCATTTAGGTATATGCCCCCCTCAAAGAGAAGTTTTTTCATCCACATACATTTTTACCATCGTTGTTGTGCTCAACATAATACACCGTCTAATCACCATTGTCAAAAAGACTTTCAACACAAGTATCCGGTACATCCCTGCAAACCATCAGCTGATTCCGTTGTTGGGTTTGAGAGAAGTCTAGGTGATCGTCCATATTTGGTCTCTAACTCACCTCACAATCGGCACAACAAAGAAGATATCTAATTTATTTAACACTATTCACTTGGAGGATTTTCAAGTACACTAAAAAGAGATTTGTGTACAGTTTGCAAAAATTGATGGTAGCGAATACACACACTTTAGAATCATTTCATATTCTTCACATGAAATTTATACTACTTTTTTTAATAAGCAGGCAATTATATGGATATATAGATACTGATTTTATTAACGAAAAATGGCTTACATAATACAGCAATGATATTTAGATTGTGTGGTCGCGAGACTTATGCTTAATGCTTAAAAAGGATGAATTAGGATTAAATTAGTTTTCAGATGTTGTTAAAAAAGTAGTAGAAAACGGGGAAAATATCTTTTTGGAAAGATTGGTGGATTGGAGAACAACCATTTGTGTGCGCTTCCCTCATTTATTCAGCTTGATTTCTAACAGAGATGTTAAGGTGTCCGACATGGGCTGCTGGCAAGATAATATGTGGATTTGGAGATGGAATTGGTCCAAAATTTTCAGCCGGACGAGGAAGCGGAAGCTGCAGTTTTGCAGCAGGAAATTCTGCAGGTGCAGCCGCGACCATCTGTTTCTAATACCTTAATTATGCTGGCTGCCTGACGAAGGAGCAGGGTTCTCGGTGAAAAACTTCTATTTTGTGGCAGCAGCTTCGTGGATTTGGAGCAGGCTGCCAACGAGAGTGGAATTACGGAGAAGGGGAGTAATAAGAGATGTTCACCAACAATGTTGTGTGTGCTGCTTTAGAGAAATTGAAACATCTAGCCATTTGTTTGCATCTTGCTCAGAGACGTTGGGAGTGGAGGCTGAAGGTTGGGATGGTGATGTAGTAAACAACTTTCATTAATTAAATCCAATTTGCAAAGATAAGAAAAGTAAAAAAAGTATCGCATTTAGTGTGGTTAACAACGGCTTGGTGCATGTGGTTGGAGCGAAATAATGTTATTTTTAACGGGAAGGTTGCAAATTGTTTAGAGGTGATTGATCATATCAAGAGCCTATCTTGGTCTTGGTTTATGTGTAGGGAGGGATTGAACACAAACTTTCGATGGTCCGATTGGTGATTGAATCCACTTATTTGTATCCATAGTGTTTGATCGTCGTCTGTTTTTACTGTCTGGTTCTGTTTTGCTCATATCAGTACTTGTGTGTATGTAGTGTTTGCAGGGAGCTGAACTGAAGTGTTGTGGGGAGGTTTATGTGCTCATATGATCAGTCTTTGCTTATGGGGCTGGTTCTTTGATTACATCAGTATGGTTTCCTTTTTCTTCCATTGGGTGGAGGCGTGGAGCTGCAAGAGTTGATCATGTTATGTAGTTGGGGGTGGTCTTGTTTTTACATTGGACCTTTGTAATCTATATTTATTATGTATCTGTCAAGCTTGCAATGTGGAAATGTGGAGACAAGTTGTATGATGTTTGTTTATGTGACAATTTTTATGATAATGGAACTAGATTCAGATCCCTTAAACAAGCTTAAATACAAGTCTGATGGATGAAAAAAATGCAGTTTGAAGGCAAGACCCTACTAAAAATGGCCAACCAAATTTCTTGAGGTATCATCTAAAACTAATGATTACTTTGCATCAATAGCATGTTTTGAAAAAATAAAATACATCTGATAAATAATATTTTGAAAATAAAATTTTATTAAAAAGTCTAAAGGATTTATATAATTTCATAAATATGCATGGCATCTCATGCTTGCACAAGTTGCACTACTAGCATTATATATGTAATCATATCTTTATTGTTTTTTAATTCCTTTTTTTAATTAAGTTTAATTCTTATAGTTCATTATTAATTTGTTGTCCTTATTTTTTTTTTAATAGCAATTGATGTAATACAAATCTTACATAATTATTATGACTCACATAATGTATTTTGGTCAAAATTGTAACATATTTTGCCACTTAACAAATGCTGTCCCGAAAATGACTATTACACACACATTTTAAGTTGGACTTTTCTGTTCTCAGTACAAATCACAAAACATTCTTGGTGCTTTGCTATATTGTCGTCCTTCCCTAAACTTATAAGTTATAGCGCAACGGTTTCTAAGCTTGTCCCCTCTAAGAAAAGGTCGAAACCATTTACTATATTTGCCTAGATTTCTCTACCCTACGACTATTAAAACCTCTCACGATGCATTATATTGATAGAACCTTTCCTAAAGAACAGGCACCTTAAACAGAGGCTTGTAATTTACAAGCCTTGTTAAAGAGTGTCTGGGTCCAAATCCTTCCTTTGTTTAAGGTTTCTCATCATCCACAATGACAAATTTTTACAAGGTTGTTTTCATTCTCGCTCTTTTGTTCCTTGCCGTGGATGCCAAACATAAAACTAAAAAGAAAATCAAAAAATCAAAAGCTAATCACAAGATTTTTAAGAATAGCCTATTCACAATCCCATACCGTCCACCATATTATGATAATGGTGATGATAATAATAACAACTATGGCGACAACAATCCACCATTATATGATAATGGTGATGATAATAATAGCAACTACGGCGACAATGACGCTCCCACTTTTAAAGATCTTAAGCCTGTAGAAGAAGATATTCTTAAGCCTGTAGAAGAGGTGGCCAAAAAAGTTGATTTTGAATTAGCTTCTATTGGTCACTGGGACCTAATTTCACCGGATTCTGGAGTATCCGCGATGCATATTAATTTGTTGCCTACAAATAAGATCATTATCATAGATGCTATGATTTATCGTGTGTCAAGAATGAGATTACCAGCTGGGGTGCCATGTTTGCCATACAAAGATTTGAAGACTCAAGAAGATAAACTTGATTGTTTTGCTCATTCAGCTGAATACGATATTGAAACAAATCAAGTTAGACCACTCAAGGTTTGTACCATCATTATTATTGTATACATTCTTTTCATTTTTCCTTAACATGAAAAAGAATGAATTATAAATTTGCTAAATATCATTAGATGAATGGAGGAGATCCCTGGTGTTCCTCCGGCGGACTTGCACCTGACGGTACACTCGTGAGTACTGGTGGTTTCATGGAAGGGGAAAAATCAACCAGATACTATGGTGGTGGTTGCCAAAACTGTGAATGGAGAGAATATGACGGGACATTGTCTGAAAATAGATGGTATGCAACTCAACTCAACTATGAAATTTGTGATATATTTTCTCTTAATATATATGCCATTTGAAACAAAAGTGCAAATTTACCATCATATTTGAATTGACTTACTTAAATATAAATATTGATTGATATAAGTTCTTATGAAACCGTTTAGAAGAACTTATAGAAATGGTTCATGGCATGTACATAAAATATTTTTACCTTACTTCCATAAACTTTTAAGGACAGCTTATGAAAGTAAATTATGACTTATATGAAACGCTTATAGAAATAATTTATACAAAAACACTTATATAATAAAAGCTTATGATATAAATGTTTAATTGATCAGATGTTTATTCAAACAGTTGATCTAATTTGATTATAATGAATTAATAGGTATGGAACTCAACAACTTCTTCCAAATGGAGAATTCATGGTGATAGGAGGACGGAGATCATTTAGCTACGAATTCGTCCCACAAGAAGGACAAAAAAATGGAAAACCTAACCTTTTTCCATTCCTATATGAAACATCTGACATAGACGAGAACAACTTGTACCCTTTTGTCCATCTTGTCCCAGACGGAAACCTCTTCATCTTTTCAAACAACCGCTCCCTCCTTTTGAACCCCACCTCCAACAAAGTAGTACGTACCTTCCCTGTTTTACCAGGAGGCTCGCGTAACTACCCGGCCTCCGGTCAGTCGGCTCTCCTCCCAATAGACCTCAATGCCGAAACCACCAAGGCAGAAGTCATCGTTTGTGGTGGCAACCTCCATGATGCTTTCAATTTAGCTGAAACAAAGAAAATATTCCTTCCAGCTCTTCAAGATTGCAATAGGTTAACAGTCACCGATCCTTCCCCTAAATGGGATTCTGAAATGATGCCATCAAGGAGAACCATGGGAGATGCACTTATCCTCCCAAATGGAGAACTATTGTTCATCAATGGTGCACAATACGGTACATCTGCATGGTGGGATGCTGACCAGCCAAATTACACACCTGTGTTGTATAATCCAGATAAGCCGAAGGGTTTGAGGTTTAAGGTGATGATGGCTACTCAAATTGCAAGAATGTATCATTCAACTTCGGCTGTGCTTCCAAATGGTAAGATTTGGGTTAGTGGAAGCAACACACACGAAACTTATAAAGATAATGATAAATATCCAACTGAGACTAGAGTTGAAGCATTCTCTCCTCCTTATTTGGACGAGGCTTTTAATAAGTATAGGCCACAAATTAATGAAGATGCAACTAAAAAGGAATTAAACTATGGAGATTTATTTGAAATAAATTTTTCACTGGAAGATGGAGCTGGGTTGACAGCTAATGATATAAAGGTGACAATGTATTCACCACCTTTCACTACTCATGGTTTCTCCATGGGTCAAAGGCTTATAATTCTCAAGATCGATGAGCTCGTTGAACAACAACCTGGAAGTTACACCGTTAGGATGGCGGCGCCACCATCTGGGGCTGTTGCTCCTCCAGGATACTACTTGCTCTTTGTTGTCCACCGTGGCATACCTAGCACAGGAACATGGGTGCGAATCCAGTAGAAGTATAGAATAACCTCTATTCGTCGGTCATTCATTATTATTCTTTTATCTTCTTTTTTGTAATTCTATTCATTTTTAAAGGAAATATGTAAACTTCAAAAGAGAAGAACATATTTCGTTCTTGCAAGGCTTCAAGCGTGTTATTGGTTAAAAAATCTTATATGATAGTTACACTTTTTAGATGAATAATGTCATATCACTGCTCATTATTCTTCACTAGGTCTCTACTTATCAATTTGGACCTGACTGAATACTTGTAAAAATTTATTAATATATGAGTTTTATTGTAATTTGTATCCAATTCAAATCACCCACTTGCTTAAATGTGTGTTGTGAATTAGTAATGATATTGTATAACTATGATACTTTTTTTTTTTGACAATTTTTATTTTCTCTCTTTTTATTGACCAAAAACAATAAAGAAAATAAAAGATAGAATAAAAACATAATGTAAATAAGAAAGAGTTGTTAAAAAATTCTCACAAAATAGTTCTACAAATATAATTTGTTGTCGTGAATAATTACAATAAAAAGTCTTTCAAATGTCTCAAATATGACAACTTATGAAAGTTTTAAAACTCTTGATACGGTATACAAAGCCGATGATGGTAATGGTATACTTGAGGCAACTTAAAGGTTCTTAAACTATACTTCCATCCATCAATTTTGTCCCTCCATAGGAACCAAAATAATATATTAAAGTATAGTTTATGGATCTTTTAATTGGTTTTAATAGTATAGATACCAAATTGACGAGAGGGTTAAAGTTTAAGGATTATATTGATTATTTATTCAAATAACGATTTTGTTTATAAAATTTTCTTCACCCAACATCACTTCAATATACACATCTAAAATAATGTGATTTTTGTACCGCTGTGTAAACCAAAAATACCCTTTCTTATTTACCCATCAATACTATATAGGTGGAGTTATCCATGTTGAGTTGACACCAATTAGAATCATTTATCTTTTCCCCTAGCATAAATAGTCGAAGACAAATGAATAATTTTTATTAGTGTTAATTCAACATGTGTAACTCTTTCCATATTTGATTGATGGTTAATATAGTAGTTACCTTTATAAAAACATGGAGAGTGAGAAAACTTGTCTCATTGCACAACACCCTAATAGTCTCGTGCACGAAATGATGTTCATTGGATCACCACACCAGCTTCCCATGAGCCTTACGCGCACGAATCAAAATACCCCCACGGACGAGGTATAGCTAGGTGACAATTTTCAAAAATGAAACAACAATGGAACCAGACACTTGATTTACCGACTCAGGAGCCAACTTATTTATGAATCCTGAAATAAATTTTTTAGGCTCTCCGTTTTAGAAGTAATAATGTCATGACGATAAATCCCATGAAGAGGTCAATATATCCACAGACCAATTAACTATATAAACACAACACCAAGGCAACCAATGATATATCGTCCAAGTTTTTAACTTCATAAAAACCGCGTAGGTGAAAGTATTCATTCGAGTAAACATGATCAAATTTGAAAAAATGTTGGTAGATTTTTTTATCTGTGCATTGATGATAACCAACATAATCCAGGTGAATGCCAACTTTACAAAAAGCATGTACCTCACCTGGGGTGCTCAACATGCATCAATTGTGGGTGAAGATCTTCACCTAGTCTTAGATAAAACCTCAGGTGAAAAAATTTATATTTACCACGCATCAGTTTTGGTTTCAATAGGTTTCTGTATTCTTGTTGTAAGATATAAGAGTTGTGAAATTAAAAATTTATTGTCTTTATCAAAATGTTGCATATGAACATTTAGTGGGTAAAAAATGATATTATTGCCTAATACTAGAGAATTTGCCACATTCTTCATGAAGGGAACTTAGTGCCGATTTTCTTGCTAAAGAAAAGAAGGTTCTTCTCATGGCTTTCTTAAGGCTGATGCTATGAGGATCCTTTTCCCACGTGCTTAGGCTTTCTTTCCTTTTCTATTGTTCTTTTTTCTAGTTTTGTTTCCTTTTCTTTTTTCTCCATTGTACCAAAAAAATGTTCATGAATCGCTTAATATTTGCAATCTGACTAAACATTATGCAAACTGCAGTAAAGTGACTAAACTAAGAGAAACATATTCATCGGTTTATTGGCTAAACTGGAAATACTACATGGTTGTTGCCTTTGAATTTCAGGATCAGCTGCTCGCTCAAAGAGATCTTTCTTATTTGGAAGTATTGAAATGTTAATAAAGCTGATACCTGGTAATTCCGCAGGAATAGTCACAGCCTACTATGTAAGTTCACTTGATCTACAAGAACTATAAACACAGCCATAATCTCTTTTTATAAATCACCCCCAAAAAGAGACAAAATTTAAATGTACTCCAGAACAGTAAGATCTAACATAAAATCCGCACAGTTATCTTCGACAGGAAGCCAACATGATGAGATAGATTTTGAGTTCTTAGGTAATAGTACAGGACAACCATACACAGTGAATACTAACCTATTTACACAAGGAAAAGGGAGCAGAGAGCAACAATTTCACCTCTGGTTTGACCCAACTGCTGATTTTCACAATTACACCATTCACTGGAATCCCACAGAAATTGTGTAAGTTGTAACAGAACAAAGTTAATTCACCTTCTCAGTTACATGGCAAAGAACTAATATTAATACCCAATTTACCATCTAATTGCTTGATCTATATGATCATCATGACTATTATTTCAGGTGGTATGTTGATAGCATACCAATACGGGTTTTCCGGAACTACGAACACGAAGGCATTGCTTATCCAAACAAGCAAGGAATGAGGGTTTATACAAGCCTATGGAATGCAGATAACTGGGCAACAAGAGGCGGGCTTGTGAAAACTGATTGGAGCAATGCACCATTCAAAGTAGGGTTTCATCATTTCAGAGCAAGGGCTTGTAAGTGGAATGGAGCAGCAAGCATTAATCAATGTGCCTCTAATGTGAAAGCAAATTGGTGGACATCTTCAGTATACAAACACCTTAGTTATGGCATGATAAGGCAGTTGAATTGGGTGAAGAAGAATTTCATGACGTATGACTATTGCAAAGATTACAAAAGATTCAATGGACACATCCCTCATGAATGCTTCAAAACACAATTCTAATCCTGCCAATAAATAGCCATTTCTTTGCAATTTGTCACAGTCTTGGTGATTTACTGATTTCATTCTTGTATTGAATTGAATCAAATTATTATCTTATAAATAATTTCCATGAACACAATGCTTGCTGTACACTTGTATGTTACTAAACTAAATACTCATTCATATCAAACATGAACCCTAAGCTATGGATATACAATCTACTAACATTGACAAAATTGAATGCAATATGCTTGGATCAGAAGTGTCGGAGTTACAAAACAAAATATATAATTGAATTCGAATTTCGTAAATCAAATTACACATAAAAATAAAAAATAATGAAACTGAAAGAAAGGAAGCTAAGAATTGATACATAAGCAAATGCCGATGATGATGAGAGCGGTAGCGAAGAAAGTGCGAGGGAGGTTGGATTGTTCACCAAGGAGAGTAGCAAAGAGAGCGGTGGAGGCGAAGGTGGTGGCGTTGGTGACGGGGACAGCGAGGGAGAGAGGAGCATCGGAGAGAATGGAGAAGAAAGTGGCGGAGGCGGAGAGGTTGATGAGAAAGGGGATGGAGTATTGCCAGATCGAGAGAAGTTTGAGCCAGTTGCTTAGAGAGAGTGAGATTTTTTGGGAGAGATTTGTTGAGGGAGGATGTGGTTGTTTTGAGGATTTGAGGGCTTCGTCCCAGAGAAGTGCACCACGGCGCATGACAGCGTTTGTTGCGCCCCATACTATGCCTACTGCGATCATCTTCTCCATCTTTACACCAATTGTTCACTTCTTCTGCAGTCAAACAAACAAACAAACAAGTAAATGACGAATATACCCTCGTATTGTGTATAAGGCCCCTGGGCTTCTCTTTGTATTGTATAATATACTCTGGTTTATTCTGGAACTTTCTTTAAAACATGGAGCGCATCGTTGGCGGCAGCTACAAGCTTGGCCGCAAGATCGGAAGTGGATCCTTCGGTGAAATTTACCTCGGTCACTCTCCTCTCTCTTCCGTTCTTCTTTTCATTCACACCAATTCTTTCTTCTTATCATTCTTTAAATGTTTTCATTTCTCTCTGCAGCTACGCATATTCATACCTTCGAAATCGTCGCCGTCAAAATCGTATGTTTCTGCTACTCTCGATTTGCATATTCCAATTTTACTTTTATTAATATTATCTATCATCTATTACAGGAGAATAGTAAAACAAAGCATCCACAGTTGCTTTACGAGGCCAAGCTCTACAATATTCTTCAAGGCGGAAGTATGCATTTTGCAATATTCTGTTTTTGTTTTTGTATTCTTCTAACAAGTAGTGGTTAGAGTCATTAGTTTCAGATTTCTTGCTGCAGGTGGCATTCCAGGCTTAAAATGGTTTGGTATAGATAGGGAGGATAACGTGCTTGCCATTGATTTACTTGGGCCTAGTCTTGAAGATCTTTTTGTTTATTGTGGAAGGAAGTTTTCGTTGAAGACTGTGTTAATGTTAGCTGATCAAATGGTATATGCTTACTGACTTGTATGTTTTTCCACAAAATTATATGCTTATTTCATATATTTGATGCTAATTCATTCAATTCCTCTCTTTTTTTTCATATTTGTTATGTGCAGATTACTAGAATTGAATATGTGCATTCTAAAGGATATTTGCATAGGGATATTAAACCCGATAACTTCCTCATGGGACTTGGTCGGAAGGCGAATCAGGTAACTATCTTGTTATTGCTATCCGGTTGAACTTGCCGGTCAATCAACTATTTATTATGGTCTCACTTGTGTGTAATTCTGTTGTTCTTGTCACAACAACCAAGCCTTATCCCACTAAGTGGGGTCGGCTACTTGGATCAAATTACACCATAAATTCTATCATAAACCATATTTTGGTCCAACTCATTAATCCATTTGCTGTTCTTGTTAGGTTTACATAATTGATTTTGGGCTAGCAAAACGGTATCGGGAATCCACAACCAATCGCCACATCCCTTACAGGTAGTTCTACAATGTCCAGTTTTAGTTCATTATTTTATTTTTGTTTTCATTTTCAACAATTATATCTTGTAAACTGTACTCATATGACTATGAATCATTTTCACATTCCCACCACCTTAGTTTTCGTGACTAACAAATGTAACCTACAGGGAGAACAAAAGCTTAACAGGGACTGCTCGATATGCAAGTTGCAATACTCATCTTGGCATTGGTAAGTCTTCAGTTAGAAGAATATATTAACCTTTCAACTTGAATAAATGTTTACACATTCTCATTCACTATATTTTTTTTAGAGCAAAGTAGACGGGATGATTTGGAATCACTAGGATATGTACTTCTGTACTTCCTTAGAGGAAGGTATGGCATTCTTTTCCTGAAGTATTTTGTCCAGAACCCGTTGTTTCTCAAGACAATAATGAAATGTCCCGAGTCCTGACTTTTTAAGTTTTAAATTTGTAACTTTTTTTGTTTAGCCTTCCTTGGCAAGGTCTAAGGGCTGCGACAAAGAAACAGAAGTATGAAAAAATATGTCAGAAGAAGGTATCAACTCCTATCGAGGTTAGTATTTAAGCATTTATGTGTGCTGTGAACCACCCCCTCCCCCCTGAATAAAGTAAAATAACTGGCATACTAATTTTTTTTTCCTTTCCAAAAGGTACTATGCAAATCTCATCCGGTAGAGTTTGCTTCATACTTCCATTACTGCCACTCGTTGACATTTGATCAGCGGCCTGATTATGGATTCTTGAAGCGCTTATTTAGAGACCTATTTGCTCGTGAAGGTGATTGTTTTTCATCTTTCAAATAATATTAAAAATGAATTGAACCATATCATTTGGTTGCTTTTGCAATTGTTTCTTGGGGGCATGAATATTATTATCAACTTTTATAAAATTTGAGTCTCCCAATCTAGTCTTCCTTTCAATGCGTCATAGGACCCCTTCTATGTCAAGGAATTCATTTTTATGTTTATGTGTGTATATATTGTTCCTCTTTAATGCTATTCTTTCAATCTAGTCAATCATAGATTTTTCGGTTCTTAACATCTAAACTCTTCATAACTAATTTAATTTTGAATTCACAAAAATCTCATGATTTCAAATATTTTCTTCAATTTATATGTTAAAATTGTAATAATACTGTACAATTCACGGAGTACTCAATTTTCAATATAAAAAATGTTGGGTTTTAACAAGTATCTTACTAGGAGATCAAAGTTGAGGGAATATTTTTCTTCAAATAAAAATACAATGAAAGTGAATTGCTTACTGCATTAGCATTAACCTGATTCTTCAGAAGATACACAGCTTGCACATATTATACTCTTTCCAAACATTGCACAATATGTAATGCATTGATATCATTCTGCAATCTTTCTAACTAGCAGTTAGCAAGTTATAACTATGAATTTGTCGAATAAACCCGAAGGTATACCTTACTAACTTATATCTGCGAAATAATGAGTAGGTGTAAGCTAGCAAGTTATAACTAAAATTTCACACAGCTGAAGACGTAACTTGCTATAACTTATCTGCCAAAATTTTAATTATATGGGTATAAAATGTTTTGATTTTGGTAACTGAAAACCTATGATTGGCTAAATTTAAGGAATAGTATTTTAGAGGAATAAAAAAATATCCTTCTTGATTTCAAAGAGGTCTTGTGGCAAGGACATTGAGGAGGTTAGATTAGGAGAAGTCCTCATTTTCTCAAGAATGAGGACTTAAATTAATATATAGCCTGTTAATTATTTTATACACATGCCTGGTTTTCCTCCCTCTGATCTTCGCTACACCAAATATAACTTTTCCTCTCTCTGTTTTTCCTTTTTATATGTCAGGCTATGAATTTGATTTCGTTTTTGATTGGACCATTTTAAAGTATCAGCAATCACAGAAGAATTTAGTTCAGCCTTCCTTATCTGTGAGTATATTTGATTTTTAGTCTCTGTGCATACATATTTGAGCCTTCCTTGTCATTTATTTTGTGGGACTGAGGGGTTACTAATGGTTTTGCAACTTGAATCTTCCCTTGCTTCTGATAATATTAAAATTGTCTTTACTACAGCCTGTTCCTGGTGCAAGTAACCATCATGCAGTCGCAATGGATGTTGACAATCATCAAGGTTTGTGTGCAGTGTCTTAAATAGTTTATGTCATTTTATAAATTATAGATGTTTCTTATCAAGAAATAATAACTTCTGTTGGTTGCTAGAAAAAGTAACTGTAAAGGCAACAAAATTAAGTTTTGTTGACAACCTGCAAGGTTGGCTGAATCATGCAGGTTGTCTGAATCGAATCCTTTTGCATCTTAGTCTTGTCTTAGAAGATGGATGGAATGACATTTAGTTTTCTACTTTATGAATTTTTTTTAAACAAAATATCTTGTTTGTTATGATCTAATTGGCAGATTTTCATGCATATTCAGGGCATGGGGAAGAGCGAATTAGATCAGGAAATGCTACTGGTTCTGGTGTTAAAGTTCAGTTTAAATCATCAGCCGGTAGAAACTTGAGTTCTGACAATCCTCGTGACAAAAATGTAAGTCATCTTGCCTTAATAAACTCACTCTTCCTGTGATGCAACATTGAAGTTACTGTTCAGAGAGCGCACAACATTATGTCTAAAACTGAGTAGATCGGTATTTAGTAATTATTCTCTTTTTGGTAGATTTTTGGAGAAGCAAATATGGCGTCTGCTTCTTATGCTCCTGCTGGTACTTCAAAAAGGAACCCCTTAAACCCTGCCTTGTCTGCTGAACCTTCCAACACTGGACATGGGCAAGCCAGTAAAATTGGACCTTCAAATAGCTGGATGTCATCTCTGCAGCGCATATCCTCTTCCAAATGAATGTCAAACATGGTAATTTTCTGGTTCATGCTGTTTATTTTTTTAGAAAAACACGTGGTTTATGCTGTTGTCTTGTCCCTTTTGCTGTTGTGAGTTTTGTAACTACACCTATCCTTATTTATTTGTATTTTGTAGTATTTCTATTTCCAGGCTTGAATCATATGAAGATTCCCAGAAGAATAGATATGTGAAGCTGCTGGTTTGATCTCATCTTTCCCAAAGTGTTTAGTCAAGAATATTAAAGTGGGACATGGAGACCGTGACTGTGCTGGAAGGTTGGCAAATTGCATAACTCCTACTCGAGGCCTCTACGTGTTGCTTCTTTCCTGAGGTGACTGACTACAAAAATTTGTGAAGTATGAAATACAGACTATCCAGGCTTGGGTCCCGGTGCTGTACATAGATGTCAAATGTGGCACACAGCATTGTGTATTTGTGTTTCATGTAACATTAATGTGTGAAGTAGCCCCTTTTCCTGTTATGTTACTTGATGATTATTATCCCTGTGCCATATGATAAGTGCGACACAGCTTGGTTTAAATTTTTTGAATTGATTGACAATACTATTAATTGCAAATGTATTTATAGTTTTTTTTAGAGGATCTTTTTTAAAAAAAATATCTAATCACAGTTTTTGAATAGTCTTTGTTCCTCCTTTTACTTGTTCATGTTTGCTGTCTAAATAAGAAACAGTACACTTGCACTTTTACAGCTGGCATAATTTATTAGAATAAGAGAGATCTAAACTGAAGGAGTTTCATAATATCAATTGTTCTCATTTAGACTAATTTTCTTTAATCACATCATCTGTCTTTCATGATGGTAAGTTGCATTTTTTGTTGTTGTTTACCAGGTTAGAAATTATATTGATACACAGGCAAATATTATGGCCGAAAGGTCACTGAAATAGTGGTTTCTTGTGAGGTATTGAAGGTAGTTCTTCGTGGCATCAATGCCACACTCACATGATATCATGATTGTCTTTTATTTGGGTGATGGGATGACTTAATTATCAAGATCTGTATCTCATCATTTAGAAGACATCATTTTGGTTTAAAATCTTGAAGTTTTTATTATAAGAAACAAAAACCTGTCCTGCCTATGTCAAAATTTCTATTGATAAGTTCTGCTTCAGATTGTCTTTAATCTTGTCAACTTGGTTTATGTTTTTTTCAACTATAATTTTGATGCTGGTTAAGTACTTCTTTATGTTTTTATCATGTTTAAGTGTTTTATTTTACTACAACACTGATGCTGAACAAGCATTTCTTTACTTGTAGGTAGCACATTTTGACACTTGCCCAGGTTAATTTGTGATGTCATTCTACGGGATGAAAGTGTAGAATCTAGTTTTGTTTCATGTGTGATTCAAGGTTTGGATAAACTGATGTATATTTCATTTTCTTGTGATAACTAACTTGTAAAACAAATTTGATGATGCTCAGCTATCAGTCCATACTTTTACCTTTGCACTTTGCAGGGCTTCCTTTTCCACCGAATACTGAAGGATGAAAAATGTCAGAAATTTGCCATTTATGGATGCCACTATCTAAGGAACATACCCATGATGCTGCTGCTTCTGATGAATAAGTCAGCATAAGCATTCTGGATGAGAATAAGCCAAGAAAATGTTAATATTGGTATAACTTGAGATTATGAGTTAATATGACTTCAATGGTTATGCGAAAGTAGTCATTGATTTCAATTGGAGAGAAAGGACCCAGTTATGCTGCTTCAGTGTAAGAATCTTGGATTCTTTCTGGCTCAAATATTAATGATTTGGATTGCAGCAACAATTGATAAGTGGGGAATGACTTGATTTGTTTTTACTGGTTGCAATAGCGTGGAAAGTATTCCCTATTTGGGAAATTTGTAAAATTATTTGTGCTGATATAAGCTGTCCATCCGATACATTTGATAGTGGGACCAAAACATTGAATTAACATTTTATCATTTTATTAATTTCCAATTGATGGTTCCACAATCCCATATCCCTGCATATGGACGGACACAATCTCGAAGTATTTTGAATCTGTTGGAGAAGTTGAAGGTTGGTCTCCTGAAGTATAATGAGCTTTGGATATTTCATGTCTGTTTGCTTAACAAAGTCTTGCAGTTTGGATTTTTCAAATTTCTTCAGAACTATTTGCACTTGGCGTGACAAGCTTGAAACAAGAGTTGCTTATGATATGAATGTCAGTCCGACAAGGTCTTGTGCTAGTCTGGATGGGTCTAAACAAATTAAAGAGCAGACCTTTCAGCATGGCTAGTTTCATCATCCCAAGCAAGATTTTATTATTCTCACATCCATTCCACATTTATTGGAGACTTTGTTATATAAACTGACAAGGTGCGTTCATTTAGTGATGGAAACCTCGTACGGGCAGACTCTTTGGAGGCATTTGGCACCTAGGGTTGTTTTCACTAGTATTTATTCCAAATTTGTGATCTCATTTGTGAAGAGAACAAAAACAGAAATTACGAGTTTAAATAGAAAAAGGAGACTGTGAAGATTATTACGTATCCATGTTTCAAACAAACGAGACCAATATCAATGAGCTGATACTTATGGCATTTATGCATAAGGACGTTAATGTAAGGAGAAATAGATGTATTCCTCCAATGGAAATATAGAAAAATAATTTAAAATACTAAAGACGTAAATCAGTGCTTCTTGAAACGTATGGTCAAAGTAAATGCTAATATAAATTTTGCGTGTATGGTAATGTTTGTGAAGCGTTGCACCGGTCTCTGCACCTTCAAGATTCCATTTTTACCGATCACTGGTCTTAAGTTACATATTGTTGGGAGTCAAGTGGAGTGGAGATGAGTCATGTTATTAAGGCCTGCCAAAGTTAGGTCATAGAGATATTGTCTATTATGCACAAGCGCAACATGAATATTTGAGCTTATCTTTCGAAATTCGAATTGAATATTTCTGCAAGTTTTAGAAGACCTTAAGAAAATAACTTACGTATACTCTTAAATTGTTTTCGGTATATTTTGTCAGACACGATAATTCATGAAAACGGATTACAGAGTTGATACTGAATTTATTCACATTTTCTTCTGAGATTGTCATAGTGGTGTCGGCTTTAGACATTTAAGTATGTTTCTCTCTAGATCTTGGGTTTCTCTAGGTCTTAGGTTCGAATACTATTGATGGCAACAATTCCTATGTGAATTTTGATTTGGCTTCAATTAAGCCGGAATTTTTCCTTATATTAGTCACAGTCATTTGGATCGGATAAAAAAATTTAGACTGGATAACGAGTTTTTAAAAAAATAAAGATCTAAGTGCTGGTCTTGATGATGTAGGAATTTCTAGGACAGTTCTTCCATCCACAACAAGCTATTTCCTTTCCATCAGTACCAGCAATGAAAACATTTCCAAGGCCTAAATAATTGGAAAGAAAGAAAGAAAGTGAAAACCATCAAATTGAAAAATTCTCAAACTCATATTTAATAAAAAGAAGTGAAGAAACATAACAGGTACCTATCCACAAGAAGAAAATCATTAAAACCATAGTGGGAGAACAAGTAAAATAAATATTACCAACCATTGGTTAATACATTATAAGTAGATATTAGAAGTGCATCATAACAAATCACAAGTTTGTTGAAATAACAATTCTTGATTGTCTCACTTATACTCAATTTAGAAGAGCTAAATTCGTAAAATTCTATGGATATTTAAGTATTAATATTTATTGGATACTGGTTGACTCTCTTTAAGAGCTTGAGAACTCTCACTACTTCAGTCAACACAACCGCTGGTTCCTTAGTATCAACTCCAACCATTGCAGCCAACAGTTCAATTTTGTTCTTTACTTTTCCATCATGCAGCACCTCATCCAAACTCGCATCATCATCGGATGCATCACCATCTACCTCGCTTGACGAGTACGAGTCTGAGTAGTTCTCAAAAAAATGTTCCTCATGAGTAGGGACATCAGAATATCCTTCACTTGGTACAAAGAATACAGAATTGCATCTGTTACTGCTGCCTTTTGTATTCTCTAACACATTGAAATTCATGGGGTAGATATTGTATTGTTCTTTTTTAGCAGAGGTTTGCAGTTGCTGCAGTTCCTTTGAGTTTTCTCTGGCATCCATTGTTGATGTTGAATGAGGAGGAACATGACACAAAGGTGCTGATATATACGAGGGTGGAGTGTAGTACTGGTCCTAAAATGCCATAATGAGGACCGTTATAAAACGAAGAAAACGTAGAAAGCAAAAGTTATGAGGTAATTATGATAATAATTCAATTGGACCCTGGTTTTAGAAATTTGAGTAAGGTCGCATCCTTCTTTAGGAGTGTTATTATGGCCCCATTTTGACACTGCTGTTTTACTATATTTGACTTCTGTGGTTTTGCACCCTATATTATATTCTTCTTGCAAGTTATTGATATATGTTGTAAACTCAAAAGCAGTTCGATCCCTAGAGATATACACAATATTAATTTGGTAGTAAAATTAGCATAAACTATGTTTTTTGTCTCATAATAAGTGTCACATTTGCACACAAAAATCTCAAAATGAAAAATGCCACCTTCAATTTTCAATGTAGTTTTAATTTTTTTTCCCTTCAATTGTAGTTCTGATTATTACTATGTGCATCACTCCGCATGTTATTATTTTAGACTTTGCATTTTCATGATAATGAAAATATATCAATGTTTAATAAAGATAATTTAGTAAAATTGTAATTAACTTACCTTTTATTTATGATTTTCTCCTTAAGGTTATATTGAAAAGATAAAACGATTTATTTTAAAACTGATGAAGTATTAGTTATGAGATAGATGAAAACACCCTCCATCCTCTTAGGTACATACTGTTTTGAGAAGATGACAGAAGAGGAGAGGGAAAATATCATTACCATCTATTTTCCTAGAATAAACCATGAAGGTCTAGTTATACAAATGCAGGGACAAACAAAATTGGGTGCATGCATTTGAAAGATGTTTTGAGTCTGTAATAGTGAAAATGAAAAATGCTAGCGACACACACTTTTCAACACACTCTTTTTGATTTGTTAAAACTCACATGGGACCCACCAAATTCATATGGGACCTATATGATTTGGTGGGACCTATGTGAGTTTTAACCAATCAAAAAGAGTGTGTTAGAATAAGTGTTGCTAGCATTCCTCCGGTGAAAATAGCACTGTCCAAGTCTAAAACCACCATAAAGTGGGGGAACAAGATGGTAATTTATTATTAGTACATGAGACCAAAAGAAAAAGCAGGGCAGGCCATCAACAAAAATCGAATCTGTTCCTTCGACTATAATAAGAATAACAAGTAAACTGAAACTACATATATACAGTAAATCACATTATTCTTAAAAAAAATAAAATTGAACAAACTTTATTCTTCAAATATTTTTAGAACACGGAAAATAAAGTATATTTCATTCCCAAAAGAAAAGAAAAGAAAAGAGAAGAGAATATTAAGTAAAAATAAAAAATAAATAAACAATTCAAATCATAATTTCATGCTCTTCCTTTCCATCAATTCAAATTAAACCTAACATCTTTCCATCCATCAAAATGGCACACCCACCATCAAAATGATACTAACGTAGTATCAAGGTAAAACAGCTTTGGATTTGGTTGAGCATTATAACTGCTTTCACTCAATGACACCAACCACCAAATAGACATGATACTTAAGTTAGCAGAAAACAAGTCAACTCATTGCTGGCCATTGGCCAGTATTAAACTATTGGTTACAGCATGTCCTAGGGTATAACCGTATATATTACATTTCTCTTGGTGAATGAAATTCAATTGAAGAATCTCAGGGTGTGGTATCGGTAAGTTTGCAAAATCACATTCATTACTTCATCTCATATGATTTCATCCAAAATTATGTGTGAATAAAAAACTCACGGCAAAACACACACAAGACATAATTTGTAATTTCATTCAACCAAAAATTTGCTTCCATTCATGTCAGTCATCCTCTTGAGCAGCAGCTTCATTGCATGCAAGCTTGGGGTCTATTAGTAACAGATCTCAATCTCAAAATATATAACAGGCACTTCTCTACCGGGAAGAATCGCATCCACTCATCATATGGCTTTCAGCATGTGTTATTTCTGAAAAATCAAAATTGGTCTATTGAAACCAGTCGTGCTACCTGTCAAATCTGAAGTGATTGCTTCTACTGTTCTAAATCCAATCTACAAATAAGTTAAATATTTATCCATTAGCATCTGAATAAAATTGTTATAAATAAATTGGCAAAACAAAAGGAGTGCTTATTAATAGAACAAACTTGAAAATATAACTCCTGGAGTATTTAATACAAACCTTATCTAGCAGTATTTCCTGAAACTCTTCTGGTCGAACCTTTATATTACGGTAATTGGCAGCAGTGATCTGCATAATGGGGGAAAATGAATCAATACTAGCCCCTTTCTTATTTTTTGTAAATAGTAATGAAGAGATTTAAAAGCAAAGTTAAAGTATTAGAATATTGATAATGCATAAATTGCTCCACCAACATAAAATGAAATTATAGAAGAAAACCTAGGACATTTATCCATTTAAAAGGCAGGATTTGCTTTGTTCCAAGCAAATACCTAAACAAAATAGATTCAAATTTCAGGAAATGATTCCACTACCACACCATGCACAAAGTTTACAGAACAAACGGATCCAAGATAACTAAGTAAGCTTGGTAAGCTCCACATCTCAGTACACCCTTTGAGCTAAAAAATAATAATCACAGAATAGAAGGCAAGCTAATTGTTACCTCAGAGGCATTACGGTTACTTTCATATGACTTCCATGGTTGAGGTTCCAACACAAAAATGCCACCCTGCTTAGAAGAAAGATCGCATTGTAAGCAACAAAATACATTAAGCTAATTACTACCTCAAGAGAATATGTACACTGTTAAATCAGTCAAGTTTGGACAAAGAATCGGAGCAGGAATAGAGAGAGCAGAGAATTACAGCATAAATACATCATTTCTCTCACTAGACAGGCCTCATACATCACAGCCTTTTCTTTTTTAAACTGAACTTTTATATTATGTGGTTAACACTCAAGAGATGGAAAAAAACGATAGGATGGTAGGAGATGATACTTACTGGTCGGAGCAGCTTCCAAGTCTCTGCAAATAATGTAATTAAGCCGTCATCCCCCCAATTTAGATGTATCCATTTGGATACACTCAGACTGCAAATAATAAATAGTTAGTATATATAGAAAGGGTAAGTCATGTGACACTTAAGAATTTCTTTCTTAAGTGCTGGGTGAACATAAAGGCAATTGTGCTCATGCTTAAAAATGAAAAACTACAATATGAAAACAACCCATTTGGATATCAACTATCCAGCAGAAATAAACCCAACAAGCTATGAAGCACGGATACGGACACGGACACCAGACACGACACAGACATTGACATGCCAACGCCGTTAATAATTTGAAAAAATCACATAATTCAGTGTAATCATATGTGTCGGTGTCGGACAGCGAGGTGTATCAGACACAGGGACACACCTAATCGAAGGAGTATCTGTGCTTCATAGCCAACAAGTGAGCCAGAAATGGCCCAAAAAGACATAAAGATAATCCAAGACAAACAATTTTGAACAATGGGCCAGAAAGGGGAAAAAATAACATAAAGATAATCAAAGACAAACAAAAGGAATGTCAATTTCTGCTTTCCTCCACTCAACAGCTTTATGTCCCCAAAGAATTTTACTTAGGGAAGCAGAAAAAGAAAAAGCAACTCACCAAAGAATAGTATCATAGTGCTTTCCTGGTGGGTGCCGGCTGTGAACAAAATTTTCTCGTTCAAAAGAAACAATATTAAGCAGATCAATTTGTTTTAAAGAACAAGGCTCTTTTGAAATCTCTTTCGTATTAACATTTGATGATACAGTAGCACTGTTCTTTGAATTATGGCTGTTGTCCTTGAGTTTGGAGACCTTTGAAGGTTTGCTCCCGGCAGATTTCAATCTAGCAGTTTTTCTCAAATTCCAATTTGCATCTTCCACTCGATCTAGCATTACCCAGAAAAACAAAAGAATAAATAGTTGAAACTAAACAATTTGGGATTTTAGAAATGAGGACTTACTAATATCTGTTGCCAAATTACTAGCAGTATTGATGAAATTGAAACTACATATTCTAATAAGCATCCAATAGGATTATGGAGTCAGAACAAAAAAGTGTGTATCTTAAATATGAGTAAGTGTTTTTTAAGGTTTAGTGTTTCAATCCACCCTGATTTTTTTTGTAGCATAATGCATATTAGCCACCTGTTTATACAGCTTTGTGGTATTACAGTGAGACTTTGCTGATAGCATGAGTTGGTTTAAGTAACATGATGCTAGGTATTGTTCTTTGGTATTTTAAAGAAATCCAAAATATGAGCACACATTTAGGCCTCATTTGAGCTCACACACACACATCAGAAATCAGAAATATGTTAACTTCCGCACATATTTAGGCTCATCAGATAGTAACATAAAAAGTGAAAAGCTAACATAAAATTGAAGAATACTCTTCTGCAATAGAGATAAAAATAGATAGGAATCTTACCAGAATCAATGTCAATCCCAAGAATGCTTCGGCAGCTAAACTTCAATGCTGTTGAGAGGGAGATAAAATTTAGATCATGATATAAATTACATTTGGAGATGAAAATTATCAGATAAAATTGACATTTTTAATAATATCCTTCGCCCTCATCAATTGAATAGGTTGTTGTATAATTAGTTTTAATGTATGTTAAACTTGGGAAATAAGTTTTATTGCCATTGGGGTTTTTGAATTAAATAATACTACAAAATTAATACCTAATGCAACTTCTCTAAAACACAAGGAAAAACACTACAAGAGTGTTTTGCAAACTCTCCAATTTGTAGCTTTACAATTCTCGCGGTAGGAGGTGGCGGTGCATTAGCGCAAAACCAAACAGACAATAAGAAAACCAATAAAATCAACCCTAATCATGCATTTACTAGGATACCATTGTAGAATTTACAGATATATTTTGAAGCTGGAAAAAAAAAAAAACAGAACATAACTTATTTATTTAATTGAATGGGAAAATAAAAATACCAATTTGTATGGTGATTATCCCACTGTTGCAACCAATATCAAGACAATCCTTCCCTTCAAACCATTCCTTTTTGAACACTTTCAACCGAGGGTCTTCATCCACACCTTCAGCAATCTGAAACAACATAAGCACATTGATTCATGTAAAGTTTGAAGCTTTTGATTAAAAGAGCAAAAGGGGTGAATTCAGAAGAATAGAAAAGATTACTCGATAGTTGTAGTAACTCTTGTAGTTTCCGTATGGGAAAACTTGTTGTCGCTTTTTATTGTTGTTGTTGTTCTTGTGATTTTCCTTTAGGGTTTCAACGTGTTCACGCTTTCTTCCATTTTTCTGATCCATCTTTCAATCAACAATCTAACTTAACTGGAGGAATCAATGTTATGAGGTTAGAGTTAGGGTTTCAGCAGCAAAGCTTGAGCAACAAGAGGAACAAGGAACCAGTTCCAAACAGTGTGTGTACTAAAACCCTGTTTGAGTGTGTGTGTGTTTTACTTTTTTTGTACACCCCTCCATGTGGCATCACATGCCACGGTGGAATTTTTTTAATAGAAAAATGAAACAAAACAAAATAAAAAAAAAAAAGGATTATCACCGTACCTCACTCTATCTCGACTGTGAAAACAACATCGATCTATTGTTCGGTCACTGACTGCTTCACCGGCGGGTTCTCCGTAGATGGTGATGGTTAGATCGGCTAAGGTGGTTGACGGAGGTGGTTCAAAGAGAAAAGTGGTGGCGAGATCCGTGATGTTTCAATGTATTTTTAGTTATGGATTCAATTTTTCTTAGTGTTAATTTTGGTAGGTTAATTTGTCTTCAAAAAAAAAATGCAATGTATGAACACTTATACTGATAAAAAGTAAGCATTAATGTTTATGTATGTGGTTTGGTTCGGTTCGATTTAAAAAAAAAAAAAAAATCCAAGATCCGATTAGAGCGGTTGTTACAAAAACACATCCACTGAATTTTGATTTTGTGCATTTTTCTATTTCTTTTAGATCAATTGAATGTGAATACCCACCTAAAAGTACAAAAGCTCGGGGAAGGAGGTTTTGGGGAAGTTTACAAAGGATTTATAAGAGAATTAGATGACTATGTTGCAGTTAAAAGGGTGTCAAGGGGATCTAGACAACGTATCAAAGAGTATGCATCTGAAGTAAAGATCATTGGTCAACTAAGGCTTAGTAATTTGGTGCAGCTCAATGGATAGTGTCAGAAAAAAAAAAATGATCTTCTACTCATTTATGAGCTCATGTCGGGAAACAAGATACAACATTGCTGGAGGCTTGGCCTCAGTATTACTTTACCTACATGAAGAAAGGCAGCAGTATGTAATTCACAGGGATATCAAATCACGTAATGTTATGTTGGATTCAAATTTCAATACTAAGCTTCGTGACTTTGGACTAGCAAGAATGATGGATCATGGAAAAGGATCACAAACAACAATTTTAGCAGGAACAACAGGATATCTGGATACTGAATCCGCTACAAGAGGCAAGGCTAGCAGAGTCTGATGTGTACCGTTTTCGCGTTGTTGCTTTGGAGATAGCATGTGCAAGAAAACCCATTTAAGTAAAAGCTAGCGAAGAACAAGTGCTTTTAGTAAAATGGGTTTGAGAAATGAGAACTCTATGGTATGAGTAATCTAAAAGAAGTAGCTGATTCAAGGTTGTGTGAAGATTTTGATGAAAATGAAATGGGAAGGTTGATGATTATTGGCCTATGGTGTGCTCATCCAGATTATACTTTTGAGGCCTACAACACAATTAGGCAAGCAGTGCATGTGCTTAATTTTGAAAAGCTCCATTGCCTATTTGGGTATTGGCACAACATCTTCGGCACCTACATCTTCAAGCTCAACATCTTCTAGTCTTAATGCTCATAGGCTTGCCCAAATTGAGCCTTATCAAGTAGCTCTTACACTCACTCTTCACAATCCAACACATCTGCATCACTTTTGCATACACATTAAGCTGATATATACTATGTAGTGTGTATTTTAACATGCAACCCATTCTAGTTCTAGAATATAGAAATTGTTGTGCTTGTACAGGATCCGGAATATTAATTTTCTGCCTTCATAAACAAAATATTACTGCTTTTAAGCATCAGCCTTCCCATGATTCTTGATTCGATCATGACTCTACATACTGGCATCCTTTTATAATAACATAATAATAACAGTTTACAAACATAACAGTTTGTAAATGTGTATGCTATTCATTAATTAATTATGCCCGATATAACCCACCCCAACGGTACAACTCGAAGCATCATAACCAACATTGTCATCTCCAACCTCTCCCTCCTCTCTGATTAATAATTATCATTTATAAATAAGAGGAGTACTAAAGTAATCTAACTATAAATCTTAAAATAATTTAAAAATATAAAATAAAAATTGATCTATGTGTATTTTTTGAACATTGATCCTTATTTTGTAATGAAACAAATATTGCAATACAAATTTATTGTTGTAAAATCAAGATTGTTTGTTCAGTATATGCATGCGTATCAAATAACATAAGATACAAAAAAACAAACTTGTTATGTATGTAGACCATCAAACAATATATTGAATAAACAAACTTTTTTTTTTGTTAAAAACAAAAAAAACTATTTGTAATTCAACCACTTTTTTTATAAGCATTGTAATTCAATCACTTACCCTACGCTGTTCTTGCATTTGTTACAAGCATCATCGCTAGAGTCATTATTACATTTTCTACAAAATGAATTTGGATGTGATATGCATTCTCAATCTTTTTTCTTCATATAGACATACCAATTCTTTGGCAGAGGTTTGATACAGATATTACAAGATTGCTGTGATGATGACCTACCTAAATACTCTTCTACTCCAACTCCTTTAGAAAATCAATATTATCTACAAAAACCTGAACATTAAAGATTGGAAAAAACAAGTTAGTCACAAATGCTTGATTACTAAAAATGAACAAACAACAGAACAGTGCTAGATCTCCAACTGACAAATAGAAGTACTAAATCAGAAAAAATAACACAATGAAACATACGCATGCTTTACAGTTTACACTCTACATATGAAACCTTAAATTTGTCTAAAATGGATCAATATGGCTTGTTTATGCATTAAAAAATGATCAGGTTTGTGTGTGTGTGTGTGCAAACTAATAATGGCGACTTGTAAATTTGGGAGACACAAATCATACCGAACAAATTTTAACCAGTGCGCTTTGCACAATAACACTCAAAATCCAATTTATGGATTTTAAAAAGGAAGCGATAATGGAGAAGTTGTATGTCACAAGACCAACATGGATACGGTGATATGGTCTACCATCTCTAAATATTACTACGTTGATAATTGATTATTGTGAATACCATATGGTACCAAAATAAGATTTCAAAGTAAAATTTGAAAGAAAACTTAAATCTTCTTTTTAGCTTTAGATTTTTTATATAAAATTATTATATAAATTTTGCAATAGTGTCAGTATAAAGGGAAGTGCGGCAAATAGAGAGTCCAGTTACTTAAACAGTTAGGGAAGTTGAGTAGTTAGAAGTAATATTATGTATAAATAGGAAACATGAAAATAGATTAAGGCATTCTGTACATTTGATAGTTGTATTTGTATATGACAGGAGAAATGATAAAGAAAGAGAATGGTGACAGGGGAACAATTTCCTTCGTTGGGTTCCGCTATTTTGAGGTCAAAGTTGTGACTCCTGGAACTACAGTTACTCTGAGATCATGAAGCAGGTTGATGGAAATTGAGAAAAATAAAGTATATGTTGCATGAGTTGTTGAAGAGTCAGGGAATTGATGTCAATGAAGAGGAGACAGAAGCACATAAGTGGGCATGACAATCAAGTATGCAGCGAAGAAAACACATAGATGAAAGGGTGTTTGGAATAAAACAAGTCTCACTCTTAGGTGACGATGGAGGAGTTGTCTGATTTTAATGGAAGACACATGTTGAGTTGGATGCCAAAGAAAATATGAAGTAAAAGCGAGGACAACCTGAGAGGAGGAATCACATTAAAATAATGGAGAGACAGTTTAGGAGAGAACTAGAATGAAGTGTAGCTTACAGGTAGAACCAATGGAGTAGCCGAAAAGCATATATGGACAAAATCGGTATTCCACAAAAAGGGTAAGCTTCTAGCCTTAATTGGCCAAGCCCACACTAAACGACTATATGTACCTAGAAGGCTCGTAAAGAGTTCCTCAACAAGACTTGTCAGGTTATTAATGCCAAGCTGCTTGCTTAAAGGGCAAGCCCACACTTGGAGCATGGACAAATACGGGTAGTCTAAGAGGAGATCTGGAATGGAATCAGATACGATCTTAGAATTTGGACTTTAGGCCTAACTCAACCTCAAAAGCTAACTCAAAAGATGAGGACTGCTCAAGCCTAACAAGGATTAATTTGGTCACATCTCTAATCGATGTGCGATCTCAATAGTTAAATTTCAATACATGTAAAATAAGGTCTGTTGTGTAAAGAAGAATAAGGCTCTTCAGAATAAAAAAGTCTACTGATGCGTTTTCGCCAAATAGCTTCACAATTTAGGAGTGTCTTTAATATGGTATCAGAAACTTTATGGCCAAATAGTTAACAGTTTGATCCTTGTTATCATCATTCTTTTATATACAAAAACTTTCAACACACGGGAAAATGAGTTTGCATTATAAGCTTCAACCTCAACAACCTCTTGCATGTGGCGATCGGTTAGGTACAAAACCATTCACAAGCCTTCCCTTTCCAGGTTAAAGGTTTGAGTGAATTGTTCATTAAAAAATCAAATCACAAGTTCAAAGAGACATACCGTCTTCCATCCATCAGGATCCAAGCATGCAGTAATTTTTGTGTTGATACCAGGCAATGGTCCAGGTTCCCGAGTAAGCTTTCCCGTGGATAGTTTAATCGCTTCGGCAGTTTTGTACACATCATCTGTACCTATTGCAATCTGTAAAGTGGGGAAATGAAATATAACTGATAAAAGAAACCATCTTCAAATAGAGGCAAGGAACTACGGAAATAAATATTCGGGGTAAAAAGCATTTAAATTATTTTAAAAATGAAATCTGCAGTAGTTCGTATTAGCACAAAAAAAGTTCATATCATAACCACAGCAATGAAAACCTCTTCACAAGATTCCATCGGAAAAGAAGAACAAGAGAAAAGAGGAACTTCTGTTTACCTGAGCATAAGCATTTCCTTTATCATATTCAGTGACTCCATAATTGTAAGTCAACTCCAGAACAGCACTTTTATCTTCTGGACCATAACCAAGCATTGCTATGGTATACTGCACAAAAAAAAAAAACATAACATGAGAAAAGGTACGCAGAGCACATGCCGAAGTATCAATTCTTGGGGAAAAAAAGTTTGGTCCATCAAAGCAAGCAAGATGAAACCTAAGACTTGCAAAAGATATTTAGTGTACCAATATTTCAAAACAAGTATACATCAAAAGAACATAAAAGCAAAAGGCAGATGGCAGTGAAAAATATATAAAAAAGGTGAGCAATAGTACCTTGTTGTCTGGATTATCTCGTGTACGAAGCAGCTCCATACCAAAAGCCTAAATGGCAAGCAACCACGTAATTGATTTAATGTTGTGTACATAAAATAAAAAAACTTTGAAGCTTGAGCTGACACAGAATAGGATTGATCCTCACCTTCTCATAAAATTCAATTGAACGGTTAAGATCACCCACTCGAAGCATCACTTGGCACAATGGCTCGGGAGTGGGACCTCTTTCCAAAAGTTCAAATTTGTAACCATCAGGATCTTCAACAAATGCAATTACTGTTTTGCCTCCTTTGACAGGACCAGGCTCTCTAGTTATTTTGCCACCTTTAGCTCTTATTAGTTCCACTGTTTTTGTAATCTAATAAAGAATCATATAGACAGAAATTCCAGCATCATGTTTGTCAAAAGGCCAATATATAATGACCAAAACATAACCTCCACACCATGTGAGATTGAGGATCAAGGCCACCAACTCAACAGGAATGAACACAGTATGAGAGGTCAAGATGTTAATGACTGATACTAGTAATACTAAAGTTTGGAAAACTTACATCATCAACAGCAATACCGAAATGGCCAAATGCAGTTCCAATATCATATTTATCAACTCCGTAATCTGATATTGTTAAATGAAAAATAAATACCAATTAGAAGCTTCCTTTGCACAAGGATGAATAACCTACTACATAAAGTCTAAATTCTTAATAATTCTAACATCTTAAGAGGAATGTCAACATAATCAAAACCCATAGGTCAATTTGGATTAGCTTGTAACTTACAGAACCTTTTCAATCCAATTAAGTATATGGTTCTTCATTAAAGAAAAAGTATTTATAAGCTTATACTAGATATTAATGAAGAAGTTAGACGAGAGAGGTATTGAAAATATTGAGATGCACAAGCTAATTTGAACTTATACAAAAAGTCATTGTTTAAAGAACTCAAAGTTATATATCAAACCTGGTTTAGCATTTAGGGCCTGTTTGGGCTTGACTTATTTGAGCTTATCTACTAACATAAGCAATTGTGAGACTGGTTGTAACAGCTTTTGAAAACAACTTATGACATGTTCATTAGCTATTTTCAACTTATTTTCATAAACTCTTTAGGACAGCTTATTAAAACAAGATATAACTGATATGAAAACTGTTGGACTTCATTTTATCTATATTATTTATCAAAATAGGTTGTACATAAGCACTTAAATTAATTGTTTATTGAAAAATGTATGGAAAACGAGTCTTACTGTATGTGAGTTCAATAACAAAATGTGAGTCTTCAGGTCCATATCCAAGAAAAGCATTAGTATATCTTTCCTCCGGTATGTCACGCTTTCTAAGCAGCTTCATTCCGAGACACTCAGTATAAAATCTGAAAACAACAAAAGAGTATAGTAAACTAAATAAGCAGCAATGAATAATTAAATTAGAATTCCAATACAAAAAATTGAATATGAAAATAGTATAGTATTTACTTAATAGTTCTATCCAAGTCACCAACACGATAAACAACATGAAGCATTCTTCTTTTATCTTGTTTAACCCATTCCAGTACATTTTCTGGCGAAGCAGCTGTGACAGATGATGACACGTTCCCAGATGACATCAATTTCAGAGAGTTTCCATTTTGTTTGAATAATTTACATGCTTTCAAGCCAAAACTATGGGTTTGTGGAACTGCTGCTAAGTAAAAAAAAAAAAAAAACAGAATATTTAGTTCAGAAAACAAAACTAAGAATACATGTATGAATGAATTGAGGTTAAATGAATGTAGAGAGAGAAATTACCGGTGGAAAAATGAGAGAAAGAGATTTGGGGAGAGCGATTGAAGAGAGAAAGAGTGGGTAGAATTGAAGAACTAGCGATGGGAATTACTCTCACCATAGCCTAACCTTTCTTCTTCTTCTGGTTGAGTTGAGTTGAGTTGAGTTGAGTCGGTGATGTGATGATTGTGAAGTGTTAGTGAGTGAGTGAGTGAGGGAAGTGTTGTGGATGATGAACTATGTATGAGGAGCACAAGAAAAGAAAGGAATGGAATATTATTTAGTTTAGTTTACCACCCAAACTAAACTTTACAACTTAGGTGCTTAACTCTTCTTCTTTTCACTTCAATCATTCAAAATGAAATAGGGTTAAATTTTTTAATCCATATCAAATATCCTTTCAAATATTTCATCAATTTCTCGTCTTTAAATATTTTTTGTCATTATTTTTGTTCTCTGCTTTTAAGTAAATTTATGTGTATTTTTCAAATTTTTTAATTGTTTTTTGTAATTATGTTAAGTACATTATAAAAAGCTATCTTGCGAAAGTTTAAATATTTTTGAGTTAATAGTGTTTTTCACCCTTGTAATATAGGTCATTTTCGGTTTTAACTTTTACAAAATTTTCGGTTTGATTTCCGTCCTCATAAAAAAAAAAAAATCCAGAAAACCCCCGTCCAACTCAGCAGATTATGTGGCATTGAGTTGACATTTTTATTTCATTTTTTATTTTTTTTAATTGACCACATGTAAAAAAAACATTTCCACATCAGATTTTAATTTAAAAAAATTTGAAAATTAATTTTAAAAGATCCAAAAAAATCATAAAAATATTCAGATTAATTTTAAAATCGAAAAAAAAAACAGAAAAATATTCATATTTTTTTCCAAAAAATTTACTAATAAAAAAAAATAAGTTTTTTTTTCTAAAATAAAAAAAAAATCAGAAAAAATATTATAAAAAAATTCCGAAATTTAAAAAATTTGTTTTTTTACGAAGATTTTTAAAAATTCTGGAATTTAATAAGTTTATTTCTATAAAAAAAATTATTACCAATTTTTTCTAAAATTTAAAAAATCAGAAAACAACTATAATTTTATTTTTAAATTTAAAAAAATCAGAAAATATAATCAGATTTTTTTCGAAATTAAAAATATTTTTAAAAATTCTGGAATTTAATTCTCAAAATACAAAATAAAAGCAAATTTTCAAAATTTAAAAATATAATTAGATTTTTTTCGAAAATTTTTTCAACAAAAATAAATTTCTGGAAACAAATTTAGAAAAAATTCAACTTTTTTTTTCGAAAATTTTATTCCATAATTTTTATAAAATCTTTTTTGAAATTAAAATATTGGAAAAAATATTTTTTTTTTTTACAAAATTATGAAGATTTTTCCATTTTTTGCTTTTTTATATACAAAGAAAAAAATTTGGTAATAAAAAAAAATTCCTGAATTTTTTTCTAATTTTTAGAATTTTTTAAATTAATATAAATGAATTTATTTTTTTTTAAATAAAATCTGATGTGGCCAATTAAAAAAAAAAGCCAAGTCAGCGCCACATAAGCAAATTTGCTGAGTTGGATAGGGGAAGGGGGTTTTCTGGAAAAAATATATATACGAGGATGGAAACCAAACCGAAAATTTTATAAGGGCTAAGACCGGAAATGGCCTATATTACAGGGGTGAAAAGCACTATTAACCCAATATTTGTTTAACAAGGGATAAATTAAATATGAACTTTTAAGTTTAAACTTTAAATCTATCCTTCCAAATTTATAATTAATTCATAATCTTTTAAGAAATTCTACATTTTGGTGTGAGAAACTGTCATCTCTCTAAAATTTAATCCAAGAATATGAAGGACGCACAAGTTTAGCTAAAAATAAGAATCAAAAGTAGCAGCAATAAATATTGAGGGACTAAAACTTGATGAAAAACTTGTTAATGGTTATTATTATTCAATGAAAGCAATGTCATAGCGAATCACCTTTGGTCTTCTCTTTTACCTATCAAATAGGGATAAGGTTTGAAATCAATCGTACTTATATCCTAAAATGATATCAAAATAGGGATAATGCTCGAAATCAACGCACTTATATCCTAAAATAATATCAAAATTTGTTTTCTTATCATATCTCTTTAATTCTATTTTGGGAGTGTTTTTGGTTAAAATAGGCACATAGAGTCTTCTATATAAACCCTCGTAAAAGGATGTTCTTCTTCATCTTTATCCTTTTTGTCTCTCCTTTTTCATGGGATAAAAACAATAAGGGAGACAAAAGGAATATCTTTAAAAATAAATAAATAAATAAATAAATAAATAAAACATAAAAATATGGCAGGTGGAGGATTTGGTGATGGTGGAAATCTCAAAAGGGCTCATCTTTATGAATATAAGATTACAGGGTACTTCATCTTTTCTTGCATTGTTGGTGCTCTTGGTGGCTCTCTCTTTGGATATGATCTTGGTGTTTCAGGTGAGAGTGAATGTTTTATCAATTGTCGATTCTCACATTGTCATATAAATATTACCTAATAAATTACCAAACATAACATACCAATGTTTGGTGTAAGAAACTCGGACACCTTAAATAAATGTGGATTTTCTCGTCCCAATTAAATTTGAGTGAAGACCTAAATTAGTCCCTAACAATTAAATGATTATCCTTGCAGGTGGAGTTACTTCTATGGATGATTTCTTGAAAGAATTCTTCCCAAATGTGTATGAGAGGAAACATGCACACTTGGCAGAAACAGATTATTGTAAATATGATGATCAAATGTTGACACTTTTCACCTCATCTCTATACTTCGCTGCCTTGATTTCCACATTTTTTGCGTCCTCCATAACAAAAAACAAAGGTAGGAGAGCCACTATTGTTGTTGGTTCCATTAGCTTCTTTATTGGAGCTGTCCTAAATGCTGCTTCTCTCAACATTTATATGTTGATCATTGGTCGTATCCTTGTTGGTGTTGGTATTGGATTTGGTAACCAGGTAATTTGGCTGTTCCAAAATAATAAATAATGAGTTTATGTCAAAAATATATATATATCCGACATCATTAACTACACATTCCAAGTTTATATTTGAACACAAATCGTGATAATTAAATACTATAACATATATTTGAACACATTTTCTTTACTACATTTGAACACCGAACACCTGAAAATCATCACATTTGAAAACAACTTGAATGATTTATTGGATATTTGTACATTTAAACACCTAAAAATTGTAGGTAATGAAATTCAAAATTATAGTTATTTGTGCTGGGTAGATGGTTAATAAGTTGTACATTGTTATATTCATTAACTATCCACCGAATATAATTAACCACATATTTAAACTATGTTAACAATCCAAATTAACTTTTGAATTTGACATTATATATATGTACTAATTTCTTGAAGTTATTGTTTAGGCTGTTCCCTTATATCTGTCAGAAATGTCTCCTGCAAAAGTGAGAGGAGCAGTGAATCAACTCTTTCAACTAACAACTTGTTTGGGAATTTTGGTAGCTAACTTGGTAAATTATGCGACCGAGCAAATTCATCCATGGGGATGGAGATTATCTCTTGGCTTAGCAGTAGTTCCAGCAATTGTTATGTTTATTGGTGGTTTGTTGTGTCCTGAGACACCAAACAGTCTTGTGGAACAAGGCAAAATGGAAGAGGCAAGAAAGGTTTTGGAGAGAGTTAGAGGTACGCCCAATGTTGATGCTGAATTTGAAGATCTTGTTGAAGCAAGCAGAGAAGCACAAGCCATCAAGAATCCATTTCAGAACCTTCTTTTGAGAAAGAATAGACCACAATTTGTAATTGGTGCATTGGCTATTCCTGCATTCCAACAGCTGACTGGAAACAACTCCATCCTCTTCTATGCACCTGTCCTTTTCCAAACTCTTGGATTTGGATCTGCTGCATCTCTTTATTCTTCTGTCATCACTAGTATTGCACTTGTTCTTGCCACTTTGATCTCAATGTTTTATGTGGACAAGTTTGGTAGGAGAGCTTTCTTTTTGGAAGCTGGTGCTGAAATGTTCTTGTGCATGGTAAGTACTCTTACATCATCTTTTTTTTCTTCTTAATTTTCACATACTTAAATAATGTTTCAAAAACTGGACCGAACTACCAAGTTCGACCTAGAATCAATTAGTTCACCGGTTGGTTTTGCACTGGAGTCTGGTTGAAATAGATTTTTTCAATAAATTAATTTTTTCATCCAATTCAACTGTGGTTTAACTGGTTTATTAAAACTATCTTGTGGCACGAACACGTATGCAAGTGTTCGGAAGACCTTATTAAAATAGTCACATGTCTATAAATTGTCTTCGTTTATTACTATAAATTCTTCGACTCACGAAAACAACTTGCAACTTAATTATAAGTAACTTTGACTTGTGCTCAATTGCTAATATATGAGACCATTTTGATTTGCAGGTAGCTGCAGCAATTGTTTTGGCTCTAGGGTTTGGCGATGGCAAACAATTGTCATTCGGTGTTAGTGTCTTTTTGGTTATTGTGATTTTCCTATTTGTGTTGGGATTTGGAAGATCATGGGGACCCTTAGGATGGTTGGTTCCAAGTGAGCTTTTCCCATTAGAAATAAGGTCTGCTGCACAAAGTGTTGTGGTCTGTGTTAACATGATCTTCACTGCCATTGTTGCACAATTCTTCCTTGTATCACTCTGCCACCTTAAATATGGAATCTTCTTGCTTTTTGCGGTCTTGATTCTCGTCATGAGTCTTTTCATATTCTTTCTATTGCCGGAAACAAAGCAAGTTCCCATTGAAGAGATTTATCTTCTCTTTGAGAACCATTGGTTTTGGAAGAGATATGTAACAGATGGAAATCAAGAGAGAGCATCAAATGAACATGCATAAGATGTCAAGAAATTCAACAACAACAACAACTTGTTGGATTTATTATTTATCTACGTAAAGATATTCAAGAACAAAATCTGTTGGATTATGTAATATATTGTTGGCATCTTAAGTTGGAAGAGTACTAAGAAGAATTAAAAGTGTCAATTGTAGGCTTCTTTTTCCTTTCTCCATAGTATGTACTATATTGGTTTAGGGAGGGAAGCTAGGGCTGAAAACTATGGCTAGTTAGTTGATGACTAAGTAGTTGACCCTTGTACCTGTTGACATAAAGATGTCATATTTTTATGTTTTTTTTATTTATATATTTATTTATTATGAATCTCTTTTGTGTTTTATTTATTTATTTATTTATCTATTTATTTATTATGAATCTCACGATTAATATTTTTATAAAGAAACTATAATTTTTCCATTACACTTTTTACTATAAATTAAACAGTAAAGGGCGTAATGGAACAAACAAAGTTTGCAACCACGTCACCACGTTATCACAACATAGTCTATTTTAAATGACGCAACATATAATATGATTACGTGGAATGATCAAAACTTATAAAATTGCAAGAAAATACCCTAAAACCTTCTTCCGAATTCATTTTTGTAATTTAATTAATAACATGTATATAATTAAAATCTATTTGAATGACTCTAAATCATCAAATTGAATGTAATGTAATGTAAAACACACCACATCACCGTTTTTTACTTCAAAAATATTAGTGAGCGTGCGAGAGAAGCCAAAATTGTAATTGACTTTTTTTTTTATATCATATCTAATTTTTGCTTAAGGACATTTATATCATTTTGTAAATACATATATTTCTTTACTTTTATCTTTTAAAATATTACTTCTATTTTCTTTCATACCAAACCATTAAATAATCATCTCATTTTTTATTCTTTTTCTCTCCTTTGAACTTTTTTATTTACAACAAGAGGAATAACCTTAAGTTGAGGGAATAATGTCTCAATCCATTCGCTCTAAAGAATAATTACAGAAATATTGAAATTTACTTTCATATAAAGGTATTAGCGGAGCACGAACTTAAGACTTTTCAAATTTAAAACATGTCTTATTACCATTAGATGAAGTCCTTCGAATTTTTCCTTTTAACTTCTTTTCTTTCTTATATCTTTCCTTCCTCAACCAAACAAAATCTAAAGAAGAGAGACTAAAAATTACGCGGTTGAATCTCTCGTGAACTAAAATTGTTTTTTATTGTTCTCAAACACTAAATTGGAAATGCAGCTTTCTCATGGAGTTCTAAGAAGGAATCAGTGGTTGCACTATCTTCTTGTGAAGCAGAGTACATTGCAGCTTCCATGACAGCATGTCAAGCTCAATGGATCAACATGTTACTGATGGAATTGCAATTGGTGAAGGATGAGAAAATGGAGGTCAAAATTGATAGCAAGTCAGCTATAGATTTGGCAAAACATCCAGTAGCACATGGCAGGAGTAAGCATATTGAAACCAAATTTCACTTTTTAAGAGATCAAGTGAACAATGGAAAGCTGGAAATAAAGCATTGCAAAACAGATGAGCAGATAGCAGACCTGCTCACAAAGCCATTGAAGTTAAGCAGCTTTGATTACTTGAAGAAGAAGTTGGGAATGGATGAAGCATCTAACTAAATGAATTAAGGAAGTGTATTGGATTAGTAATTCATTTTAGTTAGAATTAGTTTTATCTTTGCTTAGTAGTTTGTTTAGAAGCTTGCATATGAAGTAACTAACTCAAGTTACTTGTATGTGAAGTAATGAGTTTGTTAGGAGTTTGTTTCAGTTTTTGTTACATCACATGATGTATATATACTTCATAACTCTTGTAAATAATTAGTTCATTCAATCAATAACAATTACAAGTTTTATTCTCAACCCTCTCTCTCTTTCTCAAAGCAAGAAACCCTAAAACCCTAATCTCAATCTTTATATATCTAAATGTTAAACAGTGTTGTAAGCAACCCTGATTAACCCTAATCCCGACCCTGATTAACCCTAATCCCGCCCTTTTTTGAAGGTTTTGAAAAATATTTATGAAAAAAATCTCTACAGAGGTTCGAACCCATGCCATTTTGGTTACTTCAAAGCATTTTAACTGCCAAGCCACTTGTTGTTTTTGTGATATCATTTGGCTTCCACCAACATGATATCCAATATTAAACTCCCTTTTCAAAAAACCAATTAATTCCTTTTCCTTTTTTTCCAAATGATTTCGTACCCTTTTTTCTCCTTTCAACTGATACTTATATATGAAATTCTACAAAACCCCGTACGTCTAGTTGTCTTCAATTCCATACATGTTACTATATCTAAACAAAGGAATTTTCTAATCATTTATTATTTTAGTGCATTTTTTTAGAGCATTATTTTAGTGCATGTATACGTGTAGTTGTAACAGACTATCTTGTCCTGGTGCAGGGGCGGTTTTATCACCCAACTAACCTGAGCACACGTCCGGACTCAGTGGCGGATCGCCTAGGAGACCCATAGGAGCCACTGCAAGTTTGCAGCCCCCAAGTTACCTATAATTATCATATTATCCATAATTTATATTTTTATTCAAAAAATGAGGTACTGTAGGGACTTGAACCGCCATTTTCTATGTTAGATTCAACAAATTAAACCACTGCACCAATCCGCAATTTTGTTAGTATCTTAAAACTGTTTAATATATATTCTGAAAATATTTGGCAAAATATTTTGCACAGGCTCTACAAAATTCCTGACTCCGCCACTGTCCTGGTGGTATTGGTTTGGGATCTGGGAGTGTGCCCCTCCTCGAGGTCTCAAGTTCGATTTTATCCGATATCAATTTAAATGGACTAATTTAACTTCTTAAAAAAATAAAATTGTAACAGACTATCTATTGATTTTTCAGCTGTGAATACATCTACTTCAATAAAAACGGTGAGTACACTGTCTATTTCTTCTCAGTTTTAGTCATCAATCTCTATCTAAAATAGTAAAGTCACCAAAGTTGCAAGTACCAAAAAAAAATAAAAATCAACGAAGTTGCAAAATACTAGTAAAAACAAAAAATCTCTTTCAACAACTGTCTTGTAATTTCCTTAAAAAAAAAAACTGTCTTGATAGTTGATAATTGTTAGTATGATAAGAATAAAATTAGAAATAGAAAAAAAATCACAGCAAAATATTTTATCTAACATAATTGTAAGACAACAGTTGACTATTTAAAGTAAAGAAATAAAAAAATGAATGTATAATTGTTGGCCAACATAACAGCCACCAGGTTAGACAATACTGAACTTTTAATTCACAACCAAACATGGACGACAACCATACAGCTATCTAGTGATTAATATGAAAGGTAAGATTGGATATTTAATGTCTAAGTCAAATCTGACTGTATTATTTTTCTTTGTCTTTATCCAAAATTCAATAACCCACTCCACAACATACATTACATATCTATCAGATTAGCCGTTGAATGCAAGTTACTACCAAGTTTTTATTAATTTTCATTCAAAAAAAAAAAAGTTTTTATTTATCCATACGTAGTTGTAGGACTTTTCTATTGTTTGTTTTTTTAATCACAAGAAAACAGTGTCGAACCTACCTAGTTTAAGCTTTACTCTACTGGATTCCGTGGTTTTGTGACGGGTATTTTATATTTTTTTCATAATATTTTCGACGAATAAGTTAGGATAAGTTGATTGTATTTTATGAAAGAGAAATGATATATAAGATGAACATTAATTTTGTGTGTATCTTTTTCCAATATCAATCTCTTTGAGATTTTCTAAATTTGTGGAGAGAAAATCCGAATGATTTTCCTTCTATCTTTTTCCTATACTACTTTCTTTCTCCTTTTAACTACAATTTGTTTTTTATCTATCTCTTTAGTAAAAGACTTTAAAATACAATAAAATCACCATAATTATAGGGCAAGTTTTAGCATGGGACAACTGAGAAATTTCCCCATCTTAGGCTTATTTGTTTCTTATCGGCTATTACATGTAATTCCAATTGAAAGAAATTACTCATACGGCTTATTTGTTTTGGGTTCTGTAATGTCAACAACAAAGAAAGGTTCATTATTTTATTATAAAAAGGAACTTATTGACAAT
>Ga0315914_1000831_pt1 | contig 42615 bp, 26 predicted proteins | sample MpolenodulesMG_FD_203920 | JGI IMG/M metagenome (GOLD analysis project Ga0315914, IMG submission 203920) | Medicago polymorpha root nodule microbial communities from Los Angeles, California, United States - elongated nodules | ecosystem: Host-associated > Plants > Roots > Nodule | place: USA... | reverse complement strand
AATGATGAATTGTACTTGTTGAGTTAAGTATGCTAAATGAGGAATAAGGTGAGTAATCCTTTCATTGATTGATGTTGATAAATGATGAGCTTATGTCGATGACTTGATTAGAGATTAAATATGCTTGATATGCTATGTTAGCAATGTGATAGCTTGAGATGTAAAGAATGGGGGATAATAATCATGTGATGTTAATTTTCTAGGAAGGATGGGTATTTATATGTGATATGCATAAATCCTTGAATGCTTATGTTTTCATATGTTGATTATGATTGATGTGAAGCTTACCCCCAGTGGTCTGTGGTGGACCACCTACCTATTTGTATGAATGGGTAGACGGCGTGCAGGATTAGTTTTGTTGCTTGCTTGGTAAGTGCTTGAGGATAGCGGAGCTACCTCGTCTATATGTTTCTTGGAGTCTTAGATTAGGCTCTGATTAGGACGTCAGTCTTCATGTTTTTGTTGGATTTATTTGTTATTGAGATTTGACCCATATGTCGGGATTTGAAGATTTTATATGATGATGTATATTGATCTCATGGCATGTATACTTTGGAGATGTATGATTTATATCCGCTGCGACTGTTGAGAATTTATATATGCATGCTAAATTTATTTTTGTTGATGACGTAGCGTCTATTTCTTGAAAATATGCTTTATCCGCGTGTTTTATCGCTTTAATAGAAATAGGGTGTTACAACCGGCCTCCCCATAACGAGTTGTCAACACTATATACCACAAACCTCCTCTATCCATTAACAACCCCGAACACCATATTCCTAAAAAAGCCAAATTAAACTGCCTCATTTGTTGAATCCTCAGACCTCTTTCCTCCTTTTGTAAACACATAGTTTGAGTTTAAGTATATTTAAAAATATGTATTTTTCTGTCATTTATATTTATAAATGCTAAATTTACTAAAAAATTTAATTTTAAGATATAAGTCATCAAAAAAAAGTTATAAGTCATCAATCTAGCTTTTCACTTTTCGGTTAATGTAGCTTAAACTTGAGAACCCAATCATCCTTTTTATAAGCAAAGAATTGGATACCCTTATGATAACATTGCAATCGTAAAATCTTAGTGAATTTAGCTCAGTTGGTAGGGACGCTGCATAATATATGCATGGGTGGGGTTCGAACAGGCTCGTTCCTAACATTTTATGGGTCTTCAGCAAAGTTTAAGAAAAAGACCCCCTTATATAATAGATCGTAATATTTTTTTTATTGACAACAGTGAATGAGATATGCATTAATCATGGCGGTCACCATAATATGATGTTTTGAATCCCAACTATACTGACACACCAAAACATCGTGTGTCAAATGCATCACGTCCTATATATTGTAAATAAAAAAGGATAACAAAACAAAAAATTGGACGGGTCAAACCATATCCAACAAAACTTAGTAAAATGATAATAGACATACCAAGCTTTATATAAGTTTCATTATCTGATTTGATAATTCAATTGATTTACTACCTCTAAAATTTCTCAAAGAGCTTATCATGTAAATCCATAATAGTATAAAATATATTTCCCTCATACCTAGTAACATGAAAACCTTTTATGATAGTCAATAGAGTATGATATGTTACTTATCAAAAATCACACAAGACCAAATTTGACATCACAAACATGAAACTTTCGGCATGAAAATCATGTTATATTATGAAATCTAATTACAAATTCAGATTAGTTTCAATCTAAAATACCAAAAAGCATCCTCATAATAAAAAAAAACAAATTTGTTCTCTGGGAAGGAGTAGATATTTTTCATTTTAGATGTTACTTCTGTGATTTACATTTTACTTTGAAGTTTTGTGTTTTGGTTCCTTAAAATTAAATTGTTTTGGCTAATGAAATGTTCGGGGTGAAAATGAAAGCGCTGAGTTGGGGGTGTGAAAATGAAATGTTACTGGGTTGTAAAAAAAGAGTGAAACGATAGATGGGATGAAGTATGGTAAATGTTTGGGCCCTCTCTGCGCTTATTGCTATATATACTCCATTTAAACAATGTATTGCTATATACGCCCCTATCCATACAAAAAACTTGTTCAAACCCTCAACATCTATATGTTAGATGAAAATTGCTTTTCTCACATTCAATTCTTCTTAAAACACATTGAAATGACACATTTACCCCCGATGATAGTTAACTACCGTTGGAAAGATACTGACGGTAGTTAACTAATGTCGTTATCAATAATAGCAGATAGTGGAATCTGCATTACAAAACCAAGCCATTTTCGGCTTGTTATGACATGCAATTAAAAACAACAATTTCAGTTGAACCCACTTGGGTTGGTCTGATGGTATTGACTTGGGGTATGGGAGTGCGCTCCTCCTCGAAGTCTCAGATTCGATTCTCTCTGGTGTCAATTTAGGTGGGCTAATTTAGCTTCTTCAAAAAACAATTTAAGTTGAAATAAAACAAATGCAGCAACAACCACCAAGTAAATAAACAAGAACATTACATAATTTATCATGATACCTCTAAAGTTTCTCAAAGAGCTTTATTATCTGATTTGATAATTCAATTGATTTGAGGGTGTGAAAAATTCAAAGACCTCTAAATTTTTGGGGGTGTGAAAAATGAAATGTTGTTGCGTTGTAAAAAAAGGGGTGAAACGGCGGATGGGCTGAAGTCTGGTAAATGTTTGGGCCCACTTTGCGCTTATTGTTATATATACTCTCTCTAACCCACGTATTGCTATATACGCCCCTATCTATAAAAAAAACTTTTTTGGGCCCTACGAGCATGGGGCTTAGGGTCAGCTCTGGGTTTGAACCCCAAACATATTCTAACTGATAGACTCGACCCTTAGCAAGCGCAAGGTGAGCTACGACGCCGGACCTCGCAATTTTAGGAGCCTCAAACTTTTTTTCCTTCTTTCTAATACAACATCCAAAAGTGTTAAGTATATATAATAAAATATATAAAAATTAATAAACAACTTGTAATAACAATAATTTGATTGTTTATTCAAAAAAAAACATGATGTTATTTGATTTTTGGATTTGAGGTTCAATCCGGATCATTTATGTAAATTTGAACCAAGTATAAAAGTCTCAATTACATACACAACTATTAGGCCATTACAATTTTCTTATCAAATTTACAATTTAATTTATAAGAATGACAATTTTTGATGTTATTTAAAACTTAAATAGAAGATTACTATTACTTTAAAAAAATCTAGTTTTTCCATTATGACTTGTTTTTAGTATTTGAACATCACCTCTAATTTCATTCGAACGACCTTCCGAAAGCCTACTTAACAAAAAAAAACATAGCAATGTTACCAAGCGAAATGATAAAATCCATGTGATTAGGATTGACCAAAAAGTTAACATAGTTGGCTTTTAGTTAGAGAGTCCAAATTTAAGTTAGATTTTGCTATTTGATCCCATATTGCTATTTAAGCATAAAGTGTTTAATTAAGTTTTTGTAAAGGGAGATTGCCATTTCTGCATTTTCATTGCTATTCATGTATACCACAACAATTTTCAACCTTTGTTTTCAGAATTCATCATTCATGGAAATAATGCTACATCATCAACCCTATTATTATCAGGGGATCACACATCCTTCCTGCACTCTCAGATCTGTGTGGTCTGCTCTCTCACTCTTAGATTGGTATTTGGTGCTTTCACTGTGAGACAAGTATTTCTTATTCTTCTACTGATATGTGATTTACTAACTTTTTCATGTTCCAGTGCTTAGTTTGTAAAAGGGTTTTTGTTAATGTAATTTCCCAACCAATATTTCCATTTTTCTTAGCTGTTCTTTTTATTAGTATGTTTTATTGATTTTTCAAGTTATACTTTTTTAATGTTTGATAAATTTTTCCATAATCAAGGTTTTGGGTTGCCAAAGTTTTAAACTTTGTTATATTTCAGTACTTTAATCTGCACTCTAAATCTTTTGCAGTTATTGAAAATGGCCTCTGCAAGCAACTTTGCTTCAAAATGTTTCCTGAAATATCTGATGTTATTCATAGCATTGAGGTGGACGACATGATTGAACTTGTTAGCAACATGCTTGAAGGTTATAGAAATTGGGAGTGTCTTAAAAGAAGTCACAAAGCCTATGCTGTCTTGGCTTTTGATTTATCTCCTTATGTGAAAAACTGCATCTCAGAAGCCATTGTTGCATCAAGCACTAATATTGATCCAGAAGAAAGCATTCAAAATACATTGGAGCCCGGAGATAGAACGGACAATAGGCCATCATACTGGTTAAGCAAAGGGCATACTGCGCAAGAAGTTCCTGAAACTTTAGTTTATAAGCTATGTTCCAGTCCATCTTGTATCATCACAGAGATTTGTGTCCAACCATTCCAAGGTTAGCCCGTAGTTTATAAGCTATTTTCCAAAATTCTGTTTTTGTTTGGATTGCGATATTTGAATTTGAATTTATTTAGTGATACGAACATTCGTAAGACTGTTTGGGAGAATTTATGGAAATAGCGTATAATATGTCTATAAGCTCAATAGGATAGCTAATGAAACCATTATACATAAGTATTTATATGATATACGCTTATGATTGAAGGGTTTGATAAATTGTTTATCGAAACAGAGCCATATGTTGAATTGAAATTTAAGTAATATCGAGGAGTCTTAACTTTTGCTTTAGCTGACAAAGAATCTATATTTAAATGTCAGCATATTTTCAAGATGGCTCCCCTATATATTCAGCTGAGGCTATCCGATTCAGAGTTGGCTATCCGAGATACAATAGAACATTAGAGAGTGCTATAGCTCATTGTATTACTTCTAGTAACATGGTGGTGGATGAAACTCAATTTGTATGGAGTTATACTTCGCCTCACTATCAAATGTTTCAGGTAAGTTGCAGTATGAAAATACAGGTTTTGCATATCCTCTTCCATCCTTTCAAATTACTCAACGGAAAGAAATCTTGAGATTCATCTATATTTTTTTTCTTTTTTCTGGGCATCATTTATTTTTGTAATTGTTTTGGGTTGAATTGAATTTCCTATCCATTCTAAATGTCATTGTCTAACATAATGCAATTCAACGCGAGAGTTGACATGCTGGTTTTTTGTATAATGTTAACTATCTCTCGTTAAGCCAAGAGAGTTTATGTTAAAATAGTGAATAGGTTGGATGGTTAAAGTTGTTAAGAGTACGGAGTAAGCTTGTTAGTTTCAGAAACATAGTAGCTCAAATGTTAAACGGTAAACACTCACGTAGGATTTGAAAGAATGTAGAGAATTTGGTGTCATTCATCAAATGCTAGAAATGTAGATTAAGAAATAAGGCATTAGCTTTGAGGGGGAACATGACTATGCACGAGATATGTTGATGAGTCGGAGTCCCTAATCTGGAAAAGAAAAGTTGAGTTACCTAATTGAAGACAGCTACTCAACAGATTCTTCTGATTGGGCAAATAAGTCTTTTAAGGTGCTCTAAATCAGGTTGACGAGGAAGGTACTGCTTGGGGCACAATTGGATTGTGGATCCTCAACTTCAACCTTATCTGGACCTTTAGAGTAGTTTTTTTTAAAAATAGCCAAGTACTCTGGTGGTTAAAACTGTTACGAGTAGGGTCTTAGCTTAGTTAATAGCAGAAAGGTAGTGTTAAGATTTGTACATTTTGAAAATAGAGTAGTGACTTGATTAATTGGCAATATGAGACTGATGAATACTTGATTGTCACTTGAGATTTGTGTTTTCCTTGAGGTGAGGTAATCTAAAGGTACCTGCTGAGTATTTTTCTATACAGAAATACATGTTAGTGATTAATTTGTTAGGGGGCAAGAAAATGTATGTTTGTAGTAGGGATCAAACCCTAGGCCTCCTACATAGAACTTCTTCAGTGTTCCAACCAATACCTCTTGTACCTGTTGAAAGTTATCCATTTCAAACTGCATGTTTTAGCACACAGAAATCTAATCGTGTGTATGTAACCTGAAAGTTTTGGTGACATATTGTACAGGAAAATCAGTTGCAAATATTCAAGCTACCTGAACCTGTTTTGTGCAATGGACGTGTGCTGCTAGTAGAGTTGCTTGGGAGAGCTAAAAAACAAGGACTCTTATATAGGGTTTGTTTCTCAAAACGACATACTCTCCCACATGCACACACTGAATTAATGTTGTTCGGCATTAGAGTTTAAACGTGTAACCTCGAGGGATGAAATTCAAATCCTCTCAGGAACGGTTATAAAATAGCCATTAGTATCACTTTAATTAAATACTCCCTCTATCCCATGATTGATAAGTGTCACATTGCAAGAAAAATTTGTCTCAAAATGATTGTCATTTTCAATTATTGATGTAACAAAAATTACTTTTATCTAATATTTTTTGTGGGACGGATGAAGTAATAATTTTTTGATGAAGAAACATAGCTTCTTTTTGACACTTCCTGACCAAAAAAAAAATCTTTTTTGTATGTTCATATTCTGTTATGTTCTTTTTGACACTTCCTGACCTAAAAAATGTCATTTATTGCTTATATGTTTCCCAACTATGATAAATTTAATTACCATGATGCAGCATCTCCCATGTTCAAGCAGTTGGAGTTCCGATTTTAGCAGCGTTTAAAGAAATTCGCCATCCATCAGGAAAATATACCTTGAAGTACTGCCCTAGTATCAGAGTTTGCCCTAGTATCAGAGCCCTGTATTCATCATCATCATCAAGCTGTTGGATGAAGTATGGGATTATTGTGATGTTCTTCTTTATGATGATGTTCTTACCACTGGCACCCTTTATGATAGCTTTAACTGATAACTGAGTATGTGTGGGACTTCTATAATTGACGGTAGCATTGATGCAGACGATTATCATTTAATAACACTTTTAAATTAATATTTTTTTTTGGCGGAATAAATATTTTAATTTGTATGCAGAGTGTAAAACTATCTTACATCTGTAAAATATTCTGCACATTTTTACACATGAACTTAAGGTTTATTCTATCGTGAATTAGTGTTATAGTTGGTCGACTTTGGATCACATTTGGTTTTCTTTTTAGAGGTTTGGATCACATTTGATATGTGTTAAATTTAGAGAAATTATATTTGTACAACCATATTTTGACAATTCTCTCTCTCTCTTTAAAAACCGGTTTTACAAGGATGAGTTAGGGGGTGGCACTTCGGTGCCTTTAGGGCGGGAATGACATGTGCCATTTGCCCAATAAGGTAGTGCCACGTGGCACTCCTTATTAAAATAATAAAAAAAACAAAAAAGCCAGTATTTAAATTAAAAAAGCAGAAACACAAATGGCACAAACACAACACAGTGCCATTACCCTTCTCTCTCCCTTGAAACTTCACCGCTTTAGTACATAACATATCAAAATTGACAAATGAAAATTGTTTTTATTGATGGATAAAACTTAATCTCGGATACACATTGAGATCCAAATTACATAACAGACTTAGTCAAACTTTGTTGGAATATAAACATAACAATATTCTGACTTAATCTCATACACATAACCAGATCTAAGCCTTCTTTAGGAGACTTAGGTTCCTTCCCATTAGCAGTATTTTCAGTTTTCTCGCCGGAAGCTTGGGACAGAATCATGTTCGACGATGCGGCGAAAGCGGCGGCGGCTGTTGAAGAGAGGTTGCATAGATTGGGTTCAGTTTCTATTTTGCGTTCACATTCCTTTCTCGAAATTGCCATCGATGTTATCTGCTAAATTGAAGATTATGGCAGCGGATGGCGAAGAAAACTGGTGGTGGTAGGTTTTGGATTGAAGGGGCAGGGAGAAAGAGGGGGATGGCTGTGTTTTCTCGTTTTCTTAATTTAATCTGGCTTTTCTGGTTTTTTTTATTGTTTTAATAAGGAGTGCCACGTGGCACTACCTTATTGGGTGAATGGCACATGCCATTCCTGCCCTAAAGGCACCGAAGTGCCACCCGTGAAGGGTTTAGACCCCAAATTTCTAAGAGTTCTTCACATAAAATTCACTTTTTGTTCTTGTAACAAACTTTGAGAAATCATTCGTAGTTGAGTATTTTATGTCAAGAATCACACTAAAATTATCTAAGAAAATGTCTTACGGTTTGCCCTTTTAAAAGTCATAAATTGCGATTTTTTATTTTAATTTTTCAAGTAACTCATTGCCAACAATAACATCACATGCAGTGCTAGAATTTCTTTGCAGCAAATTAAAGCGGCACCATCTTAAGCTTGTCCCATGGAAAACCATGGTTCTTAAAATCCATCTAATTCCATAAAAATTCTGCTACTATGTATATCTGTTCATCACATGCTTGGTGAAACAAGTCAGATCCATAGTTAAAATGAATTTTTGCAAAGCATGTTATATATATGTTGTAAATACTAAAGGAAAATCTATGTCGATTCATCGTTAATGGCGCCGCCTTCTTATAATCGCAGCTTTTCCACTTCGATTCCTGCCTTTACTTAACTGGATCTTTCTTGAGCTCTTCACTCTCCAAGACTTCCCTTTCATCCTTGAGAGGTGTACAGAGTGTCCGTTTATTCTACTTCTATCTCTCAATCTCAAAGATTTTCTATTTCTTCCAAAATGACGACTTCTGTAATCACGTGAATTATTGCTCTCGTGATCAGTTGAGGGTGAGGTGTAGCCGAGCTCAATATCATGTTGAAAACGACGTCTTCTACCACGGTAAACTCTCTTTGTGTTTGTTAGCTTGTGCCACAAGTTACATGTGATACTTTGTAATGTATAGCAGCATAGTTCACAAGTGACACACCACATCTTACAAAGGCTTTTTCCTATGCATTGACATATACCAAGTCTGAACAAGGAGTACATGAACAACAAACCTAAAACCAAATCAGTGACACATGAATATCATATCATTATATATTTGAGAGTAACTGTTAAAAATATCATCAATAGGAAAACTTACATATGTAGCATACAACCAATATCATCAATAGTTTGACTAGGCTGGAGATACAGAAATGCTCAATGAAACACATAACATCCAATGGTCCTGAACATATTTCTCTGCAGACAGAGAATATGAAATTGAGACAATATTAATTAGGATCAATGATGTATGAAGAGTCTTATTCATACGAACAAGTAGAGTCATAACAATTTATGGATAACAATGTTATTGAACAACTATCATGAGAAATATCGATATCACACTCCTTTTTTTTTTTTTGAAGGAATATCGTCATCACACTCTTAAATAGATGATAAAGAGAGAATATAAAAGTACTGTATATGTTGGTGGCTAGGCTAGTACAAGTCCAACTAATTTTCGAGTGGTGGTGGCACAAACCTTTCCTACCACCACACGCAAATGTGTCACGTGGCCCTCATCATCCCACCTAACACTTTTTTTCACATGGGTGAAAATACTAAAATGTCATTTCACATAGGGTAGGGGAAAAAAGGTGTTAACATAATATTTTAGTAATTTCACGCAAGTAAAAGAGAGTGTTAGATGGGGTGATGAGGGTCACGTGTCACATTTGTGTGTGGTGGTAGAAGAGGTGTGTGTCATCTATGGTGGTCAATGTATCACCACTCTTAGTTTTCTAGTTTTTATGCAAAACATAAGTCAAATTTATTAAATTGTCCTTTTTATATTTAGTGGAAAAACTCATTCAACAACCCGCATTGTAGGGATGGATTTTAGAGGGTTAAGTTTATATTTTGATACATATTTATTTTAAAACATTGAAAGAGTGATATCATATTATCCATTTACCATGTTGTTCTTTCAAATATTTTAAAATATGAAATATATATATTAAAATATAGACTCAACCCTCTAAAATTCAACTCACAAACACATCGTAAATGTATTTGAATTAAATGAAAGGTATATTAAAAATGCCAACATTAAATAGGTCAAAATTGGTTAACTTTTGCATATAATGGTGACGAGATATGAAACATTTTTCTCTGCTTATAATAGTGATACGAGGAAATATGGTCGATTATTATGAAGTTATTTTAGACGTGAATGAATAAGAATGAGTCACAAAGAGATAAAATGGAAATGGTAATTATATACGACTTACTCGCATGATCCACCAAAGACACTCTTGAATGGAGCAGTAAAAGCACTGCCTATAGAATTTCCAAGGTCATCTACGCCTTTGCTGATTGCAGACCCCATCGATCACAAAAGCTGGTCGCGTCTTCTTCATCAAATATAAAATAGAGAAAGAGATTCAAATTAAAGAAATTAACACCATTATGGCCCATGATCAACAAGTTATTAAGTGGGTACAAGTACAACAACAACGTATGAATGTGACATGACACACACATCTACACAACATTAGTAATAATAATAATTTGAGAAAATAAATTATTTGAAAGCAATCGTATATGTCGATGTCACGTCGGTGTTCATCATGCACACCTTTGATCAAATGTGTTGGTGTTACATAAACGACAACAAATATGAAAGAAATAATTTGATAACCATATTTAAAATTAGAATTTAGAGAGAAACTAACTGTAAAAAAAAAACGAAGAACAAACGAAGGAAATAAATAGATGTAATGACTCTTCCGGCTTTACCTTCTTCCTCCTTCGTTCCTTCTTCCGCTGCTATTTATTTTGTTTTGATTTATTTACAGTACGGTTTTTGTTTTCAAGAACAGAACAGAAGAAACACAATGCAAACTGAACCGCACTTCGTTACCTCTATGCGCTCTTTTTTCCGCACTTTCTTTTTCTTCAACTATCCCAATAATGTTGTGTTGTGCCATCACTTCTTTGCCCACTTTATTACTTACTAACCAGCAAGGGGTCCGTTTTTTCATTTTTATCCATGAAAATAACTGAAGTTATAAAAAGAAATGACTAATTGCAGTTTTGGTCCTTTTATTTTAATTTTTTTGTGGAATTGATCCCCCTATTTTGAAATTCAACAGTTTTGATCCCTCTATCATATTTTTTAACTAAACAAATGTGATGTGATAGATGTTAAATGTTGTGGTATATCATCTGAAGACGAGAAAATATCAACATCGATGAAATCGTAAGAATATTCCTATGAAAACACCATTTAAAACTTGTTATATCACCATATTTTAAACAATTTTAGATAGAGGACCAAGTCTGTTGAATTTTAAAATAGGGGGACCAATTTTACAAAAACACGAAAATAGGAAGACCAAAATTGTAATTAAGTAAAAAAAGATTATTTAATAAATTAAGTTATTTAATTGGAAAGAAAGGATATGATGGGAAAAACAAGTAAGCGAAGGTTGAAAGAAAAATTGTTTCTTAAAATTTAGTATTTTTTAATTACAGGTATAGATATTTCATTTTTTTAATTATTTAATTAAATAAAAAATAATTAAGCTGTAAATGAAATAGTTTAAATTGAAAATAATTATTAAATTGAAAATTATTCATTTGAGTTGGTATTGTGGTGTTTCGCTTGAGACTTTGAAGTATGCTTCTTTTAATGTCTCATGTTTGATTTTCGCTGATATCAATTTTGATTGGCTAAGTTTATACATAGCTATGTTCTGACTTTAAATGTGATCATCTAAGTGGATGGTGAGATTGGTCCGTTGAATTAATCAGTCTTTGGGTCGGATATCGAATATTAAAAAAAAGGGTAAATTGGAAATGAAAATTGTATCAAATTTTTTTTATCAATGGAGAATAAATATAGGAAACAAACTAAACTCATGGGAATCGAATTTTCATAGGGTTCGTTAAACAAATATTTCTTTCGCCCCTAATTATAAGCACTTGTTGAGAGAACAGTTGTATCTAAATATAAGACTTTTTTTATGTAAATAGATACATTTTTTTAAAAATGTAACCGTAATCAATACCACTCCTTTATTATGGAATAGGAAGAATCAACCGTAAATAATTCATGCATAAAGGGTAACTCAGTAATATTTATATACAAATTGTACACATTAATTACACTACCAAATTTCTTACTATATGTAAAAATTGTCAATGAGTGCTTATAAAAAGGGAGAGAGTAATAAATATACCAGAATGACAAGTTAGAGAGAGAGAGATGTTTCTTACAATACTTGCTATTTAGAGTAAGTGGTAGGTTTATGTTACCCAGTAATTTCGACAGACTCATTTAATATAGTCAACATTTAGTAACTTTGCAAGAATCAAAGATTTTCTCATTCTAAATTGAGGATTTCGGCAAGATAGCAAGCTTAACGCGCATGATCAAGAATTCGATGGAACAAGGTTGAAGTGCAATCGCGTCGAAGTCAAGCATTCAAGGCGGGAAATACACGATTTCAAGCTCAAAGGCGGTTCCCTTAGTGGGAACGTCGGGACTAGCGGTTGTCCAAGATTGAGGAAGTGTTGATCGTAGGATTAGTTTTTTGCCAGTTATTTTCCTTATGTATAAATAAGAGCTTCCTAGTTGAAAAATGGGTCGCAAATCATTTATAGAAATTCTACAACACTCAAACTACCAGCGTCTAGGGAAACGAGTTATACAGAATGTATGTAAATTGATTTGTAGACCATTTTACTTTTAACGCAATGCATTTTACATTTCCTTTAAGTTTATGCGTTTAAACTTTTACCATTTCCTTTAAATCTTACTTTTACTTGCAATCTCAAACCTGTCGAGAGACATTTCCTTTTTCACTCTAAAACCTGTCCTGCTCTCTAAGTAATTTGAGTGCATTTCCTGGCCTTTTTTCAAATTGTTTTCGATCAAAACCTTTGCACAACATGTCCTGAGATTTCTAATTCGGTCTCGCTTGTAATAATCAGAATTAGTTCGTAGTTTGCCGAAAACACCGGTAAACAGTTTGAAAATAAATCCGACCCAACTCACTAACGAATCAAAGTAGACATTGCTAATAATACTCTATTCTAATTTCCTGACAATTCTAATCTTCACTTTTTTTAAGAAGTTAAACTAACTTATCTAAATTAGAACCGAAAAGAATCGAACTTGGGACCTGACGGAGGAGCACACTCCAAGGTCTCAAGGCAACACCGTCAAACTAACCTAAATGGGTTAATTCTAATCATCACTTAACATTTTAAAACTATTGTGCCACTCAAAATCAACTACTCACGCATTAATCTCTTTTTTCAGCAAAATCTCATTCTAAAATGTCTATAAATGTAACAAATCAAAACTTTTCTACAAGTGATATATAAATTCTTTGATTAAATTTTGACGATTATCTAAGTCCAATCAAATTTTTAGTCACAAAAAAATTTATATTCGATATCAACTAAATCCAAAATTTGTCACAATGCACAAAATCATAAAATAGACCAAGCAAAGCAGAAAACATTTCACAAATGATAATTGTTACACGAAACCACATAACCATGTTTAAATTATTCATCAGAAATAAACCACGATCATAATTATTTTTAACATCATTAAATCTATGTTCAAAAAAAAAAATTCTAGGTTCAAGTGATAAAAATTCTAGTTGTAGCCAATGCCAAAATTATGGGTCTTACAAATGACCTCAATAGACTCTTTTGAGAGTTGATAGAAGATGAAGTTATGGACAACACTGGTGAAGAGCTATTGATCTTAATGCTCGAGAGGGAACAACAATTTGAAAGTTTTACTAAGCCCTAACAAAGAAGAAAAATGATAGATCGAAGTCGTGAAGAATGACATAGTCGATTAATCAATGACTACTTCTCTAAAAATCTAAGTTACACAAATGCTTAACTCAGACGAAGGTTCCAAATGCATATGAACATGTTTCTTCGAATGTAACAACCCTTGGAAATCATTATGAATTTTTCCAAATAAGGGTCGATGCAACTCGTAAAATGGGTATTTCACTGTTGCTTAAATTCAATGTTGTTATTCATATGTTGGCATATGGATCTCCTACTGACATTATAGACGAATATGCTCAAATCGACGAAATCACAACAGTTGGATGCTTAGAGAGGTTTGGAAGAGGCGTGGATGAGGTATTTATGGGTTGAGTGTTTGAAAGGCCTACCAACAATGATGTTGATCACCTATTACAAATGAGTGAGACATGCAAATCTATAGGTATGTTAGGTTCCATTCAGGGCCGTCCCTAGGCATAGGCCGGGAGTGCGACGGCCTAGGCCCCATGCCTGTAGGGGCCCAAAAAAAATAATTATTTGAGGGGGTGTATATAGCATGAACTGGATTTTGGGGAGTTTATATAGTAAAATATACCAACAGACAGGCCCGAAACATTGACATTAACGACTAGGCTGAAGTCTGTTATTGTTTTGGTCCTTTTGATGAAATTTGTTATATTTACCCCATATAAAACAAAGCCTTCTATTTACACCCTCCCAAATAAAAAAATTGGACTCTTTTTTCCTAATAATGTGCCAAGAAAATTTTGATATTTTTTGGGCCCTTTGTTCCTAATAATGTGTCTTACTAATATTAAAAATATTTGTGATATTTATTATCCAGAAAATTGGGAGAATCTTCACAACTAAACAAATTATATTTTAGTTGAAAATGAGCTTACTAGAGAAATTTCAGTCTTCTTTGCAGGAGCAATTGTTCTCTAATTCTATAGTATTTTGTTTAGTTTTGGTTTCTATGAAATATTTGATTTATTTGAAGATGTTGCCTAAAAAAACTTTTATCTTGTAGTAAAAAGCAAAGAAAAAAACAAAATGAAGCGTGAAAAAAATCATAACAAGAAACTAAAAAAAGTTTATGATGTATTACGTAAGGGGCCCTTTTCTCAAACTATGCCTAAGGCCCCTAAAATGCTAGGAACGACCCTGGTTCCATTAATTGTATGTAGTAATCCACTCGGGATGACTTACTGGTGTTGGCTTGAGACCTTAGAGTCTGCTTCTTATCAAGGTCCTAGGTTTGATTTTCCCCAATGCCAATTTGGGTGGGCAAGTTTACCTTCTTCTTCAAAAAAATAATAACTATATGCAATGTGAATCGAAAAACTGTCAAGTTGCTTGGAAATGGCAGTCTTGTCGAGGTAATCATGATAAACTCACAATCATACTTGAAGCAATGGCATCACAAGACTTATGGATTCTAGATGCATTTTTTGCATTGCAGGTTCAAACAATGACACTAACGTGCTAAACCAATCCAACATGTTTAATGATATTTTGGAAGGACAAGCACCCACAATCCAATATACAGTTAATAAAACTATCATGCATACATTTGTTTGCATGCATCATATTAAATAACAAGATCGTTGAAGATAAACAACACACCTATGAAGGTGATTTTGATTACTTTTATGATAATGTGAATAATCACGTCTCAACAACTGAAACATCTAATGGTCCTTATCAAAATCTTAAAACAATACTACAAACGAGGGCAAGACTACATGAAAAAAGAGTTCAACAACAACTTCAAACAGATTTAATATAACATATTTGGGAAAACACTAGCATTAACATAACGAAATTTAAATTCTACTATCAGAAATGATAACTGGACATCAAAATACAAATACAAATTAGACATCAAACACTGTTCACAGTATATTATACGGTATTTCTTTCCCTCAAAACCAAAACGCATCAGTTATAATATTGTTCACTATTCAACTTTCTCTTTCTCACCGCCGCACCTCTCAAAGCCCGACCACCGTCCAGTCACCGTCGTCTGCAACTCAGTCTGTCATCAGATCTAACACCACCAGCCATCTCCTCCCTTCTTGCTGCCTCATGTAACCTTCCGAGTCATATCTGCAAACACCTCCCTCCTCCTTGCCGCCTCCTGCAACCCCCTCCACCACTATCACGACCTCCCTCCTCCACTTCATTATTTGCCACGTCGTCCGTCTTCACCACCAAAGTCAGGGGGAGAGAGAGAGACCAATGAGGGGAGAGAAGAGAGAAGACAGGAAAGGAGTGAAGCCGAGAGAACGATGAGAAGAGGAAAGAGAGAAGAGTGAGTGAAAACTCGTTTTTGCCCTTGGAGAGGAGGATGGTGGCGGTGATTGATGAGGACGATGGTGGTGAGGGAGGATGGTAGGAGGTTGCTGAAAGGATGGTGGTCTTGTACAGTAGATGTAGTGAGAGAGAAGGAGGGCAAGAAATTAACAATAATACCCCTCATTTCAAGTTAAAATTTCAAATATGCCATTGAGATTTTGATGGAAATTACATAATTACCCCTGTTGTCATATTTGTGTCAAGGTTTTTATGTTCACTTATCATTTTTGTTTTACTAATTATGTAATGTTATTTACTTTTATCGTTATTAATTATATATGTCATGTATTTAATGTTAAATCTTCTCTTTTTTGACGGACACACTTAAAGCGCTATTGATGGTGTGAATTGACAATTACACCAAATTCTATCTAGTAATAAATTAATAAGTTATCGTCTTCACATGAATTGCGTTTAACTCGGTAATTAGATTGAATTTATTTTAAAGTAAATAAAAGAAGAGATTTAAAAGTGGTTCAGGGTTTTAATTGTCATGCCAAATGCAATATTATGTTTTGTGATAGCATGGTTTAGATTTGTGGGCAAGAGTTCGAGAATATGATGCAAGATCAGCAGCTGAAGACTTCATGCCTGTTCTAACAAGACAACAGAAACAGAAACTCAAGGTGCAACAAGTCTTAGCAAAGCAGCCTACTAAATCCCGTGCCCGGGGTGACAATCATTCGACTGATCAATGAATTTCCTCTATTGGAATGTTAGGGCGGTTATTTCTTCTCATATTTACCGTGAAGGGGTATGTTGGTGCGGTTTGGCTTGACATGGCTTGACTCTCTACCAAGTGAATTGAGGCTTGATTTCTTTCGGGATAGATGTGGATTTCCTAATTACAGATGTCTTAGATCTGTTTTTTGGAATGTTTTAGTTGTTTCCTCTGTTTCTTTTTGCTGTTTCTGTTTCTTTTCCTTTTTGTTCATTTTGAGGGTTTTGGTCTAGTGCCCCCTCCTTTTGTAAATCTTTTTCCCCCTTTTTTAATAAAATATTTTGAGTTTGGCAGCATACGATGGAGGTCTCTCGGGGTGCCAACCTAGTTGGGATGTTGATGATGCCTCTTGATGTTTGTCCTCTCTCCTTGCTTATCAAAAAAAAATAAAAATTTAGAGGTATACAAGTAATTAAAGAATCTTGAATCCACCCTTCCATAGGGTGTAAGCGATCCGGACAAAATCAACGAAACTGAAAGCCCAAACCAAATCAATCCGAAAATGTATCCGACCTTGTCTGATTTGGTTCAAAATCGTATCGAACAAATCTAAACCGAACTTGTTTGGTTTGGTTCACGGTTTTTCATTTTGAGATCCAAGAAACTGATGAACCGAACCGATGCAAACCCCACTCCCCATTTTACTAATATTATCTCTCCTCACGGATACTTATGATTAGACCCAAAATTAAAGCCCAACATAAAATACTATTTAATCCATTCACTTTCTTTCATCATCATCTCATCTCATCATTCATACTCTATTTCATTTCTACTAAAAAAAGAAGCCCTAACCGTCAACCACACCTATGAGAAAACCCAATGTTCCTCATAACCGTTGAGATCGTCTATCTGTTGGTTAGTTTTATCATGTTTTTGCCTTCAAACTTTTAAAAATAGATTGTTTTCTATGCTCGTTTTCTATGCCTTTGAAATATTGAATAAGATTAGTTATAAAAAGTTGTTTGAAAAATAGAGAACATGGAAAAACAAAATATGAATATAAAGTTCTGTGAAATATTTTAGTATGACGTATGTTTTATACATGAAATACAAATTTGTGAGAATATGAATTTTTTTTTAATTGTATTTTCAAATAAACCGATCAACTGAACCGATTAGTTTAATTTGGTTCCTTTCTTGAAAAAGTGCGAAAACCACACCAAACCGATGAACATTTCTTTGGTTCGTACATTTTTTTGACTGAAAACCGATCCAAACCGAACCGTTACACCTTCCATCTTTGCTAAAATTAACTCGATTGATTATCAATTTATTACTTGTTTTTTTAAGGACCAATATGAACCACAAAATAAAAATACAAGAGACCAAAAATTTGTTTAAGGAAAAGCAAAAAACATGAGCAATTTTTGTGTTTTCCAAAATTGAAGGATTTAGTGGTGAGGAATGTTAAAAACTACTTATCATGATATTGACAAAATTAGCCTCAACTATTCTTGTGTGTGGAGTTGAGCTACATGTGTATGACTATTCCACATGCATGATGTAATGTACCCCTTCTACCCCTCCAAACGAGGGAATGCGATTTCATTTGAGGAATCGTTAGAGATGAAGAAAGAGGAATCGTTTGAGAATGAAAATTGGGAAGAAAATGATAGCACAGGCAATGGATGGAGATCAACGAGAGAGAGACAGATTGATTTCAGGTATGATTTATTGGATTTTGTTCTAAGAATTTGTTGCTTATATTTATTTAATTCAATGTTTTTGGTTTTGATTTTGTATAATCCAAGGTTGGTTTTAAGGTAACATGAATATGTACTTCTTGTGAATTGTTACTGTTCCTTCTGCTCTTCAGGGTTACTGGTTTGTAAATAGTAATATTGTTTTGATAAATATTTTTATGAGGATGTTTGTCCCTCGTGTTGTGGTGCACTGATTAACATAATTGAAATATATGACTGAAGCACGTACACTCCTCACGTCCCGGTGTCGGACACGTGTTGTGTCGTGTCTGACACCGATACATATAATTACATTATTAGCGGTATCGGCGTGTCAGTGTCTGTGTCCGAATCTGTGCTTCATGTGTATGTGTTCGAGCTGATGACACCTACTTCCTCCTCTCCATTTAGTTGTGTAAGTGTTGGCCATTAGGTCAATATAAAAAATATGAGGATGTTTTTATTATTACTGTAACTGTAATTGAGTTTGGGGTTGTACGGCTGTTGCTGGGTTTGATAAGAGAGTATATCTTTAGATTCTCTTCTTCCCGGTGTCAATCTCGAATCGAGTACCATAGCTTGAAAGTGTGAACTTTCAACCAAGTGACCTCTTGGGAAAAACGATGATAAGGGAGTATATCATCTCTGCATTCTTTGAGCTAATTAAAAAGATTATTTAAAAAATATATCAAATTTTTAAAGAATGAACCAATTCTAAAAATGCACATTAAGAAGGGATATTATTATACTGATCAGGGGGGTGAATATGGAAAGAGCGGTTATCGAATCCAAATTTCATATGAAACAACAACGATAAAGGTGGGTTTTGTGAAGAAGTGTTTGGGATTGACAGAGGATAGCAGAGAGGATATATGAGGCGGATAGAGGGGATGTGGGAGAAAGAGAGAGGCTGCAACACATGTTTAAAGGAAAATTGGTGTTGATTCATGTGATGAGGATCAAGTTGGCTAGAGGTTGAAGGCATGACTGAGAGGATTCGATCCATGGCTGAGCAAAAATCTGTGGAGGCCAAGATGGCCAGCCAGTTTTGGAGGGGATGGGGAGTGAGAGGAAGGAGGTGGGAAGCTAAGGGAGGGGGTGTGAAAGGAGGGGAGACAGATATGATAATATGATCCTAATTCCCTACTCCATATATTGAATATGGACCGTCTATCAATACAAAACTAAACAAAACTTTGATCCGGCGATGATTAAGAGATAAAAATATATGCACCATAAGTAAATAGTTTTAAAAAAAAAAATTAAGATCCAATGGTAATTACATGATTGTGCTTCGGTACATTTTTCTTTTTATGATAAAGTACATAAAATAGTAGAGAGAAAAAAACCACTAATTTTTTTTTTTATGACGGATGAGCCATCATTCTAGAAGCGCACTTTACCCTTAAGACACTACAATTCTAAATCCTTTGTCATTCATCGGGTTTCGTTTCCTGGCACTTTCTAGGGTTTCTTCTGTTATCTTTAGATTCATACTCTATTTGCTGAAAGGTAATTCCTTTTTCATTATCCCGTCCATGCCTATCAATTTGTGTGTTCATAGTTTCTGAGTGCAACATTGTAGCTTGATATTTTGTTGATGCAAGCATGAATTTCGTTTTCCATCGAATGTCTCTTTTCTGTATCTTTGTAGTTCGATTTAGCTTGATTTGGTCATCAATGCAAAATATGCGTTTAAAAAACTGTATGTGACTGTGATTTCACCCACGATGTCATGGTTTTCAACCACATCAGCCGTATTTGACAACCGTTTTCTGTTGTATCTACGATCGCGGCCGGGATTTATAACCTTGATGAGTGTGTGTCTATTTATAAAAAAAAAATCCTTTTTATTTTATTTTATTTTTCCTTTGGTTTATTGATTTCTCAAGTGACAAATTTTGTTAGGTTTTATAATTTTTCTCTGATGAAGGAGAGTTAGATCACTAGAGGCAGAGATAGACCTAGAAAACCTATAAGATAATCTATTACGAAAGATCTAGAGATTAATGAGTTGGATCGAAAGATGGTTTATGATAGAACATTATGGCGTAATTTGATCCATATAGCCGACCCCACTTAGTGGGATGAGGCTCAGTTGTTGTTGTTGTTGTTGTTATAATTTTCCTCAGAGGTGATAATTGTTAATCATGTTTCAGGGATTGGCAAAGTTTTCAACTTTTGTTATTTTTTATTTTGTAGTGCTTTAATCATAGGAGCTCTATTTTTTCTGTTAAGAAATTGATTCAACTAATTAAAAAATAATTTATATTTGGTGAAGAGCTAGCTACTTGAAGAATTTATCTTCCAAATGGCTAAGTTTGTGAAGTTTTTTAGTTTATGTTTTGATTACACTATTGCTGGCTTTGAGTTTTAGCTGTTCTGCGGTCACTGAAATACTACTTTTCCTTGTGATCAGGCTCTGATACTTGGGAATATGGCTGAAGTGAACAACAATTTGGATTTGGATTTAATCCAATGGCTTGGTGATGACATGTCAATAAAGGTTTTCTCCTATTTGGATGATCCTTGTGACCTTATTCGTGCATCTGCTGTTTCTCGTTCCTGGGAAAAATTTGGTAAGCTATTTGAATTCTATTACTTGCTGTTTCTGCTTTATGAGTAATCATAATTGTACCACCATTTTGTGAAAACTTTTGAGACAATCTTCTTCTTCTCTCTTTTTATTGGTCAAAAACTACAGAGAGAGAGAGAGAGTAAGAACACAATGAGAGTGTGAGAGAGAGAGTTGTCCCAAAACATTATTTGGTTAAACACTTGTTCATTTGGAAAGTTTTTGCATATACTATATTAAGTTTTCGAATTGTGATGGCTGGCTTCTAAAAGTTTAACTTCTCTAATACTATACTGTCCTGTAAATTTTATTTCACATGTTTCTTTGTTAGTTGAAGCATGAGGCTTTGAGTATGTAATCAAAAAGAAATAACACTTTGAGTAGCTCAATGTTCTTTGGCTATATTTTGTTGTTCAAATGGTAATAATATAAAATCTAAATGTTTTGCAGTTATTGAAAATGGCCTCTGCAAGCAACTTTGCTTGAAAATTATTCCTGAAGTATCTGGTGTTGTTCATAGCATTGAGGTTGACAACGTGATTGAACCTGATAGCAACATGGTTGAGCGTCAATATGCAAACTTGGAGTGTCTTAAGAGAAATCATAAAGTCTATTCGTGCTTGGCCTTTGGCCTGTTTCCTTTGAAGAACAATTGCATCTCACAGTACATGGTTGCATCCAGGACTATCGACCCCATGAAAGAAGGCGTTGCAAATACATTGGCGGCAATTTACAAACCTGAAAATGACCCTAAGACTTTGTTTTATCGGCTATGTTCAAAGATTTGCCTTGTCACTGAGATTAATATCCTACCATTCCAAGGTTAGCTTTGTAGATATATCAATTAATTGTATATCCATTTGAACTGAAAAATAAGTGATGTTGAGGATCCCTAACTTTTTCTTCCGCTGACAAAGAACTTTTTATTTCAGCCAAGGATGTCCGATTTAGATTGGGCTATCAGATACACGACAAGGAAATAGAGTCAAAAACTGCTGTACCTGATTCATTGACTTTTAACGGGGAATTCAAATGGACATACACTTCACCTGTATATCCACTGTCTCAGGTGAGTTGCATTATAATCATATAGGTTTTGCATATTCTCTTTTTTATCATTTCAAAAAACTCAAAAAAGACTTGAGATTTGTCTACACAATTAACTATAGGCTTAAATGTGTAATCAGTCCCTGCACTTTGACAAGATTTTGGTATTGGTCCCTACACTTTTTTTTGTTTGGCTTTAGTCCTTACACTTTGTAAAAAAATTGCATTTAGTCCCTACCGTTTGTGAACTGTTAAAAAAAAAAGGGGAAGGATAACAGAGTGCCACGTGTCATGTAATTATTGGGCGTTTGCATAATTCATTTCTTGTATTTTTAATTATAAAAAAATGTTATAAATTAATAATAATATTAATTTTCTTCAAAACAATTATTATTTAAGTCTGGAAAAATATTCTCCAGCGCTCCTTCTTCTTCCACATCCAAATTGGTTGTTTTTTGTCTTCTTCTTTATATATGAAGCTTTTGCTCATTTGCATTTTCTTGCTTCAACTAGTTTTCTAAAATGCTTTTACTCATTCTTGTTCAAATATTGGTATTTGATCAGAATAAGAATAGAGTGCCAATCGCCTTTGCGCGTTACCATCATTGATATTTGTGGCCACAATACAGTGACAAAGACATCAAAAAACCTTAATATCGTTGTCTCGAACCTTCAAACCTAATAAGTTATGTTTGAGTTTAAAGATATTTGAGTCTTTATTTTTAGATTTTGGATCATCTGCAACGGTTGTGTGTTGTTATGTGCAGCTAGTAAATTGAAGAATCTCTCTAAAGAATCATTGGCTTATCATGATTCACGTAAAGAAGGAGAAGAAGTTGGGTGGTAATTTTTAATTAATAAAATGATATTAAAACAAGTTAAAAACTTTTGTTTATTTAATTTTTAACGAATTCTGTAAAATACCATGTGGCCAATAATTACATGACACATAGCACTCTGTTATCCTTCCTTTTTTTTTTAACAGTTGACCAACGGTAGGGACTAAATGCAATTTTTTTACAAAGTGTAAGGACTAAAGCCAAACAAAAAAAAGTGTAGGGACCAATACCAAAATCTTGTCAAAGTGCAGGGACCAATTACACATTTAAGCCTTAACTATATGTAATTTCTTATAAACATTTCAAATAACTTGCATTGCATAACTACATGTTGCGCCTTTTATACATCCTTATATTAGTGGGTTTGGTTCCCAAGGCTGGACTTTCTTATTATTATTATTATTACAAAAAGCTCTATATGTGCAGCAGTACTTCATCACTGCGGACATGTATTAGAATAAAAGAGAATTGTGACATCAATTCTTCATCTATTGATTTAAATGAATTGTTGAACTGAGAGTTGGTAATTAAAGTACAGTCATCTTTGAGTTATCCCTCACCCTTGTATCTGCTAGTGCAAGCTGCCTAGAGATGGCTAACTAATTATAGCCATGCTGGCAAGGGAAAGAACTATCTGCTGATACTTATAGAGTACAGCTGAAGATTCCAGAACATAGAAATTGCTAACTAAGGTAGTAAAATAATTTGTAATGGCCTATATTCCTTATACATTCACACAACATGTTACTGTTACAAGCAATACAGCCAGGATCAAGTGCTGGTACGTAGGATCGTACGATTCTACATCCCACGGCACCTCAACCGTGCTTCGACTTTACTCCGGTTCGTTAACCTCTGTTTTTCCTCGGTTTCCTCTGTTTTCTCTATTTTTTTGCTTGTCTCATCTGTCTTTCCTTTATTTTCTGTGTTTTTTTGCTTGATTCCTCTGTTTTTCCTCTATTATCTCTGTTTATTTCTCTCAACTCTATCAACAACCTACCAACGATCCTACTTACGAACCGTGTTACATTCCTTCACCGGCCGACCAATTCTACGTAGGATCTCGATCCTGACTACATTGATTACAAGCTAAAACAAGTCAGTGATAAGTTCCACTGCTATATCATATTGATTTTTTCAAGACCTGTAGACGGCAAAAAAAAAAAAGATTTATCAAATAAAAATATGTGCTGCATTAAAACGGAAACCGGAACAGTTCTTACCAGTTCGAACTATTTCCGTCTGTCCAACCGGAAATTTCCCGGTTCAGTGGCATAGCTGATCTATTATACTGACCGGACATGTCATGGGTCCTGTTTCTATTTAACTCGACCGGTCCGATTTTTAAAACACTGCTTGGAAGTATATTCTCTCCCCTTTTTCCTCAATTCTTTCTTTTGTGGCTACGTAACGATCTCTCGATAATTACTCAAGATCTGAATTTTATTTTTGAGGTGGTGAAACCTCACGGTACCTGTTGAATATAACAAACTTGGATTTGAATTTTTTATTTTTTATCCAGTTTGAACTTTATTTTGTAAGCATAAAGTATTCTATGCATGTTTATGAAATTTGAAATGCATTGGTCACATTATACAGGAAAATAAGCTGCAAAAATTCAAGCTACCTGAACCAGTTCTGTGTATTGGAGGTTTTCTGCTATTGGAGGTGGTAGGTAGAGTTAAAAAAGAAAATGACAATAGTTTATTCTTCCTATACGATTGGTATGTTTCTCAAATCTTCTCTCTTCCTCCCCCCACATGCCCACACTGAATTTGTGTTTGTTGAGAATTTTATCCATATTAATTTTTTCTAGTGGCTTGTCTCTGTTTCTTAGTGTAGTTTTTTTTCCTTCTTTTCTTTTTAAGAAATGAGGGACTTCATAGGACAAGCTATGCTCTCTCATATCTTTTTTCTCCATACTCACTCATAAATATACATAATATTATTTATACATACTAAATGTTGTAACAAAAAGTGTTGTAGTAAATTTCATTTTATTTTGCTTGTGCTTTGAGTGACCACTGAAAGATATACAGGATAAAAAGTTGTTCTTGCATTCTATTTGTGCTGCTGGACTTTAATGTGCATGAAAAACACCATTAGTATCATATCACACATTTGGAAAAAATTGTCATGTTTTCTTATTTGTTTTTCAACTATGATAAATTGGTTTACTATGGTGCAGCATATCCAATTTTAAAATTGTTGGACGACCAATTTCTCCAGCATTTTTGGTGAGGATGCATCCACTAGGAAGATGTAGCTTGAAATATTTACCTCACCACCACAAGGCACAAGATTGTGACTGCTGGTATCTGGAGCTGCTTGATTAATTAATTACAACAACCAAGCTTACTAAGTGGGGTTGGCTGCATGAATCAGGTTGCTTGATAATTAAGTGTAAAAATAATTTGGCTGACTTTCAAAGAATTAGAACTTTGGGGACATTATTTTAAATGGAACTATTGATAATTCACTCTTGTTTGGTGAATGTATTGATTTGGATTTACTATATCATCATTTACATTTTGAATTTGGTTAAATAAAAAGTTGAAACTTGACAATGCCAACTTGTTATATTTGGTCGTTGCAAATGTTTTTATGCACAAATAAGTTTTTCTCAAGCAGACGGTATGAGCGTTACATTGTTAATTGTCAAAATGATTGTTTTGGTGTGCTTTTGCAAATTTATTTAATAAACATCGAAGTCTCAAACCAACTGGGTTAGGTCTAGCAGAAAGTACTAGTCTCTTAACATGGTGAATCCGGCAATATTTTTTGGATATAATGGGAGACTAATCCTCAACCTCAAGCAGGAAATTCAGATTTGAGAATGAATATCGGTGCAAGAAATAGTAATGGTGATAGATAAATGCAGAGAAATGAGAGAGAGGGAAGGGAGGGAGGATGCAAACATGACAAATGTGTGTGTGTGTGTGTCTAAGGAATATTATGTTATCATTATCTTTTATGATCATGTGCGTGGGTTTATGGCTATTAGGTTGTCATAGTGGTTTGTAGTTAGTGTATTTTACTGTTGGAATATCAATTGTACTGAACACTTATGTTGGAGATAGAGTGAATAGACGTTTTGGTCCTCAAATTTGTAAGGACTAGTCATTTTCATCTCTAAATTTGGCGAAATAGTAAATTAGTCCATGAATTTTATAAATGTCGTTCAATTTCGCCCCTCCATCAAGTTGTTTTACTAACGGTGCTGACGTGGGAAGTTAACTGCTCACATGGTGTGGCAAATCATGCCACACAGACAGGGACTTATTTGATATAAAGTGAAAAAAATCCAAGGACAATTTTGATTGAAATTGAAATAACATTGTCTTCTCAAGACCATTGTATAACAACTCATTCTTCCCTAATTCTATAAACTTCAAACCCTAATTTTTCAATCTCCCATTTACAATCCGAAATCCCCAACAATTCTTCCATAAAACTTGTTAAAATTGAATATGAAATTATCAAAATTGATGGAGACGAAAGGCAAGATTGATGGAGAAGGTTCAAACTATGGTTAAGGTTAAGGAAAATGGCAATGAAGAGGTTTGAAGGGCAAGGTTGATGGACAAGTTAGCGTTGCAATCTTCCGATTCCTTACCTGAAAATTGGTTAGATTTCAAATTCATCATAACATTATTCTTAATGTCAAACACCATCGGGTTTGCTGGTTGAAACCCAAATGATACTTCTTCAAAGTTATCCAACCTCCCATAGTCTCCTAGGGTAATGCGGCGTTCATCTCCCATTTCTGACTCGTCTGATGAATAGTCTTGAATTGAGATTGTTTATGGTTGTTCTGTCCTTTCTCGTCCAATTCGAGTTTCTCTCCAAAGTGCTCGTTCAGTTTTGTCTATGTCTGGATCAAATTGCAGAATACATGTTTTGGCATTGCGCATAAAACTAACTACACAAAGTTCTTAGTAGGACATAATCAACTGGAATAATATTTTTTGTATTTTTGAAAACAGAAAAATAAAATGCAAAAAAATAAATGACTGAAAAATAAAGATAGAAATAAATAATTTTAATTGCTTAGTCGAAAATAACAACAATCCCCGACAACGGTGCCAAAAACTTGATGGTCGGATTAAGCAAGTGTATCAAATAGTTTACCAAGTAATAAAGTGATAAGTAGAGTATCGTATCCACAGAGATTGTCGTTTCATCTAAACAACCCGTGTTACATATTTTAAGTTTAAGTTCACGATATAAAATAAAAGAGATAAGGGTTAGAGATTGCAATTTTGATCTGTTTGCAACAGAGCAAGTTACCTGTTTTTGGTTGCAGAAAAGTAAGCAGCGGTTAGGACTCTTTGAATCCCTCTATTTATATTGTTGGATAATAAATAACATTCATGTCATGTTTAGTTATCTTAAGTAGACTATACAAGTGATAAGGTCGTTAGGATGTTGTAACCTAGTTGGTTGTCAAGCTGCGCCTGCTAATTGCACGCTAATCCTTACGTGCGGAGTCTATACTGTTTCGGTTGATCTAGGTCTATCCCTCCGATGGCTAATTGCACATGTTGATCGCACAGTGATCGTTACGTGCGGGGTCTTGCTAATTCAAAGGTAATTGAAATATAGATAAATTGACGTTCCAAGATTTCCAAAGGCAATAAAGGTCAATGTTCCTATAGGTCGGCCTGTCTATGAATCTTAGGACACTCATAGCACACTCTCCTTCCCCCTAAGTAGTTTTACAAACAGGGATCCCTATCAGCGTCTACCTTACCTAGAGGTCGAGGACGATGGTCTTTCTAGGTTAATTCCCCTTGGTGCTTGTTTCCCTAATTACTAAACTAGTTACATCCTAGGTTCAACAGATTTTACTCAATATTAGTAATGTCACCTCCTAAGTACTTACTACTAGGGTTAACTCGTTTTCGGTATCTTTTGTCTAGTTTACTAATCACTTACTTTCTAGACAGGCAGTTATTAGTATAAGAATATAAATATCAAGATATAAGCATCCAGATAGTAATAACAATATTAAGCCCTATCACAACCTAAGTACCTAATCTATGGTTGCACTTCGCCAGAATAAATTAATCCTAAATAAAACTTAATAGCGAACAGAAAATAAACTAAAATAAAACGACATTAAATTAAATAATTAACCTGCAAAAATAAATAGAGGTTCATCTTATATAATCCTAACCTATAGATATCTAGTTACACATGATAACTAAGACAAAAATACTAAAAGATAAAAACATACCCTAGAAAAGATAGGAGAAGATAGAACTCCTCATTGGCTTCCTAGAATCGCCATCCTTTTGAACTGCTCCAGTTATGAACAAGAAATTGTGAATGAGGAAGGCGGTATTTATAGGGAAAGTTTCCATCTAATTTGGGCTAAAATCATGGGCTTCCAAGGGAGAAAAAGTCACAAAAGTGACCTTTTTCGCAAGTCACGGGGCACCTTGCGCCTGAGGGCATGCACCTGGTGCATGTGCCTAAGACTTTCAGGCGCCTTGCGCCTCCAAGCATGCGCCAGGCGCTTTAGTTTGTCACTTTGAGGCGCCTCTCGCTTCCTTTCTTGTTTTCATGTATTCTTCGCCTATTGAGGTGTTTTCTTCATAGTTAAGTTGTCTTGGAACTTGGGAACATAATTCCTCTCTTTGTAAAGTCTTTTGAGGCCTCTTGAATCTTCATTCTTCATCTTCCTAAGGCCCGATAATCTTCAGAGGTCTTGCTTTGCCTGATTTTCTTGATTTCTTCGTGAATTACTTCAAGAACCCCCCTAAAATTGCTATGCTTCGGGAAGAATCAGACTCAAATATAGAAAACATTACAAATGTCTCGAAATCATAGACAATTGATCTAATACTCCTCTAGTTTGCTGGTAAAACCTACTAAAATAGACTAAAAACATGCTAAGAATAACGTAAGATGACCTGTCATTAGTGAGACGTGCAACTTTATTGGTATTTTAGGTTCTATTAATTGTATGTAGTAATCCACTTGGGTTGGCTTAGAGGTGTTGGCTTGAGACCTTAGAGTGTGCTCCTCCTCAAGATCTTAGGTTTGATTTTCCCCGATGCCAATTTTGGTGGGCTAGTTTACCTTCTTCTTAAAAAAATAATAACTATATGCAATGTGAATGGAAAAATTGTCAAGTTGCTTGGAAATGTCAGTCTTGTCGAGGTAATCATGGTAAACTCACCATCATACTTGAAGCAATGGCATCACAAGACTTGTGGATTTTAGATGCATTTTTTGTATTGCAGGTTCAAACAATGACACTAACATGCTAAACTAATCCAACATGTTTAATGATATGTTGGATGGACAAGCATCCACAATACAATATACAGTTAATAAAACTCTCATGCATACATTTGTTTGCATGCATCATATTAAATAACAAGATCGTTGAAGATAAACAACACATCTATGAAGGTGATTTTGATTACTTTTATGATAATGTGAATAATCACGTCTCAACAACTGAAACATCTAATGGTCCTTATCAAAATCTTAAAACAAGACTACAAAGGAGGGCAAGACTACATGAAAAGAGTTCCGCAACAACTTCAGACATATTTAATATAGCATATTTGGGAAAACTATAGTATTAGCATAGCAAAATTTAAATTTTATTAATTATGTAATGCTATTTATTTTTATCGTTTTTAATTATATATGTCATGTATTTAATGTTAAATCCTCTCTTTTTTGGCGTACACGCTTAAAGCGCTATTGATGGTGTGAATCGGCAAGTGCACCAAATCATATCAAGTAATAAAGTAGTAAGTTATCTTCTCCACATGGATTATCGTTCAATTCAGTAATTAGATTGAATTTATTTAAAAGTAAATAAAAGAAGATATTTAAAAGTGGTTGCATAGTTTTAATTGTCATGCCCAATACGAGATTATGTTTTGTGATTCAAAGGTATAACGGTGATTAAGAAATACTTGAATCCACCCTTCCGTATTTGTTGAAATTAACTTGATTGATTATTAGTTCATGACTTGTTTTTTAAGGACCAATATGAACCACGAAATAAAAATATAAGAGACAAAAAATTTGTTTAAGAAAAAGAAAACACCAGCAATTTTTGTGTTTTCCCAGAGAGAAATGATATTTGTACAACCATTTTCTAACAATTTTTTGACAACTTTCTCTCTCATATTCACGTTATCTTCTTATTTTCTATTTCTTCTTCTCTCTCTATTATTTTTGATCAATCAAATAAGAGAAAATCAAAGTTGTCATATAAATTGCACAAAAGAGTTGTACATGTATCACTACTCTTTTCTATATTAAAAAGTAATTTTATCATGATATAGACAAAGTTAGCCTCAACTATATTTGTGTATGGAGTTGAGCTACATGCCTATGGACTGTTGGTACCCCATCTACCCCTCCAAACGAACCAAACAAAACAACAGGGAATGCGATTTTATCTGAGGAATCGCGAGAGATGAAGAAAGAGGAATCACGCAGTAGAAAGAGTGAGAATGAAAATTGGGAAGCAAATGCATGGAGAACAACGAGAGAGAGACAGAGACAGAGACAGATGGATTTCTTTGATTTCAGGTATGTTTTTGGATTTTGTTTTTTACTCCACTTATTATGAAATTTGTATACTTATCTTTTGTAATTTGTTCTAAGAATTTGTTGCTTTTATTTATTTAATTCAATATTTTTGGTTTTCATTTTGTATAAGCCAAGGTTGTTACCGACTTGCATGTTGTTCTTGTGAATTGTTACTGTTCTTTTTGCTCTTCAGAGTTATTGGTTTGTGAATAGTAATGTTGTTTTGATAAATATTTTTACGAGGATGTTTGTCCCTTGTGTTGTAGTGCAAGAGTTAGCATTATCAGTGACGGATCCAGAAATTTCAATAAGCGGGGTCAAGATTGTTTATCATAAATATTATAGAAAAATATATAAATGCATAATCAATAAAATGATGACATCATCATCAAGCAAATAAATAAAGAAGATTACAAAAATTAACATAGAAGTAGAAGGATTCTTTTTCCAATGTTATTGGAACACAAAAGGTTGACAACGATACAACAAATCGGTAGTGTTCACAAGAACCGTTTTCTTATTATAACAGAGGATTTTCGTAACACTAATTGATGTGGGAAATTTCTCTTCTCCCTTTTATTTTTGCTCATTCACGTGTCTGCGTGAGTTAACTCACGCTGAAAAATGTCCCCAATAGCACTAACGTGCATCCGTGCCTGAGCATTGTTGAAACATCACAAGTGTCGGTGTCTAGGTTCGAGCCTATAACGGCTACTTCCTCCTAGTGTTGGCCATTAGGTCAATATAAAACATATGACGATTTTTTTTTATTATAATTATAAAGTAAGTTTGGAAGGGGAGATGTGGCGCAACATTAAAGTTGTTGTTACGTGACTGAAAGGTCATAGATTCAAGTTCTAGAAACAACCTCTTATGTAAAAAAAAAACAGGGTAAAACTGTGTAGTGTGTACAATACACAAAAATGGCAGGACCCCTTCCTGAATCCTACATATGCGGGAGCTTTAGTGGACCAAGCTACCCTTACTCTAAAGTGAGTTTGGGTTTGTACGATTGCTACTGGGTTTGATAAGGGAATATATCTTTAGATTTTCTTCTTTCAGGTGTCAAACTCGAACTGAGTACCACAACTTGAAAGAGTGAACTTGTAACCAAGTGACCTCTTCGAAAACAGGATGATAAGGGAGTATATCATGTTTGTATTCTTTGAGCTAACTAAAAAGATTACTTAAAAAGTATATCAAATTTTTAAAGAATGAAAGGGATATTATTATACTGATCGGGGGGTTAAATTGGGAAAAGGTGGTTATCGAATCCAAAGTTCATATGAAACAACAACTATAAAGGTGGGTTTTGCGAAGAAGTGTTTGGGATTGACAGAGGGTAGCAGAGAGGATATATGAGGCGGATCGAGGGGATGTGGGATAAAGAGAGAGGCTGCAACACATGTTTAAAGGAAAATTGTTGTTGATTCATGTGGTTAGGATCAAGTTGGCTAGAGGTTGAAGGCATGACTGAGAGGCTTCGATCCATGTCTGAGCAAAAATCTGTGAAGGCCAAGGTGGCCAGCCAGTTTTGGAGGGGATGGGGAGTGAGAGGAAGGAGGTGGGAAGCTAAGGGAGAGGGCGGGAAAGGAGGGGAGACAGATATGATAATATGATCCTAATTCCCTAGTCCATATATTGAATTTGGAACGTCTATGAATACAAAACTAAACAAAACTTTGATCTGGCCGTGATTAAGAGATAAAAATATATGCACCATAAGTAAATAGTTTTTAAATAAAAATTAAGATCCAATGATAATCACATGATTTTGCTTCAATACACCACGTACATTGTATCCATTATATATTTTTTTCCTTCTGATAAAGTACATAAAATAGTAGAGAGAAATAAATCACCAATTTTTTTATTTTTTTTTATGATGGATGAGTCATCCTTCTAGAAGCACACTTTACCCTTAAGACACTACAATTCTAAATCCTTTGTCATTCATCGGGTTTCGTTTCCTGGCACTTTCTAGGGTTTCTTCTGTTATCTTTAGATTCATACTCTATTTGCTGAAAGGTAATTCCTTTTTCATCTTTTTCCCGTCCATGCCTATCAATTTGTGTGTTCATAGTTTCTGTGTGCAACATTGTAGCTTGATATTTTGTTGATGCAAGCATGAATTTCGTTTTCCATCGAATGTCTCTTTTCTGTATCTTTGTAGTTGGATTTAGCTTGATTTGGTCATCAATGCAAAATATGCGTTTAAAAAACTGTATGTGTCTGTGATTGCACCTACGATGTCATGGTTTGCACCCACATCAGCCGTATTCGACAACCGTTTTTCGTTGTATCTACGATCGCGGCTGGGATTTATAACCTTGATGTGTGTGTCTATTTATTAATAAAAAAATCATTTTTATTTTATTTTTCGTTTGGTTTAGTGATTTCTCAAGTGACAAATTTTGTTAGGTTTTATAATTTTTCTCTGATTAAGGAGAGTTAGATCACTAGAGGCAGAGGTAGACCTAGAAAAACTATAAGATAATCTATTTAGAAAGATCTAGAGATTAATGAGTTGGATCGAAATATGGTTTATGATAGAACATTATGGCGTAATTTGATCCATGTAGCCGACCCCACTTAGTGGGATGAGGCTCGGTTGTTGTTGTTATAATTTTCCTCAGAGGTGATATTTGTTAATCATGTTTCAGGGATTGGCAAAGTTTTCATCTTTTGTTATTTTTTATTTTGTAGTGCTTTAATCATAGGAGGTCTATTTTTTCTGTTAAGAAATTGATTCAACTCATTAAAAAATAATTTATATTTGGTGGAGAGCTAGCTACTTGAAGAATTTATCTTCCAAATGGCTAAGTTTGTGAAGTTTTTTTAGTTTATGTTTTGATTACACTATTGCTGGCTTTGAGATTTAGCTGTTCTGCGGTTACTGAAATACTACTTTTCCTTGTGACCAGGCTCGGATACTTGAGAATATGGCTGAAGTGAACAACAACTTGGATTTGGATTTAATCCAATGGCTTGGTGATGACATGTCAATAAAGGTTTTCTCCTATTTGGATGATCCTCGTGACCTTATTTGTGCATCTGCTGTTTCTAGTTCTTGGGAAAAATTTGGTAAGCTATCTGAATTTTATTACTTGCCGTTCTAGGATCTTGTTATATGTATCTTTACTATATGAGTAATGATATTTGTACAACCATTTTGTGAAAACTTTTGGGACAACCTTCTTCTCTCTTTCTATTGGTCAAAAACTATAGAGAGAGATAGGAAGAGGGAGAGTAAGAACACAATGAGAGTGTGAGAAAGAGAGAGTTGTCCCAAAATAGTTGTACAAATATAATTTCTTATTTTATTTGGTTAAATACTTGTTCGTTTGGAAAGTTTTTGCATTATATTAAGTTTTCGAATTATGATGGCTGGCTTCTAAAAGTTTAACTTCTCTAATGCTATATTGTCCTGTAAATTTTATTTCACATGTTTCTTTCTTAGTTGAAGCAGGAGGCTTTGAGTATGTAATAAAAAAGAAATAACACTTTGAGTAGCTCAATGTTCTTTGGCTATATTTTTCTGTTCAAATGGTAATAATATAAAATCTAAATGTTTTGCAGTTATTGAAAATGGCCTCTGCAAGCAACTTTGCTTGAAAATTATTCCTGAAGTATCTGCTGTTGTTCATAGCATTGAGGTCGACAACGTGATTGAACCTGATAGCGACATGCTTGAGCGTCAATATGCAAACTTGGAGTGTCTTAAGAGAAATCATAAAGTCTATTCGCGCTTGGCTTTTGGGCTTACTCCTCTGAAGAACAACTGCATCTCACATTACATGGTTGCATGCATCACTATGGACCCCATGAAAGAAGGCGTTGCAAATACATTTGAGGCAACTTACAAACCTAAAAATGACCCTAAGACTTTGCTTTATCGGCTATGTTCAAAGATTTGCCTTGTCACTGAGATTAATATGCTACCATTCCTAGGTTAGCTTTGTAGAAATATCGATTAATTGTATATCCATTTGAACTGAAAAATAAGTGATGTTGAGGATCCCTAACTTTTTCTTCCGCTGACAAAGAACTTTTTCTTTCAGCCAAGGATGTCAGATTTAGATTTGGCTATCATATACAAGACAAGAAAATAGAGTCAAAGACTGCTGTACCTGATTCATTGACTTTTAACGGGGAATTCAAATGGACATACACTTCACCTGTATATCCACTATCTCGGGTGAGTTGCATTATAATTATATAGGTTTTGCATATTCTCCTTTTTATCATTTCAAAAAACTCAAAAAAGACTTGAGATTTGTCTAATGTTTATTTTTCTGGGCATCATCCATTTATACATGTGCTCTCTTTTGGGTTGAATTTATTTTCCTATCCATTCTAGATATCATTATCTAGTATTTTTTTTTTTTTCAATCCTAGAATGAGACTTGACATGCAGTTTTTTTAATGGTAATTGGCTCTGGTAAAGCTTAGATAGCCTCTAGGTATCCGCCAGCAATATCCATGATGGGTATCCTAAGTACACACACACAGAAGCCCCCCCCCCGGACACTCTCTCTTACCCACACAGACTCGCACACATACAATATATTCATCAGTTCCACAAACATAGTGGTTTTTGCCACCAAAATTCCCTCAGGGTCTCATTTCTATGCTTTGGAGGTGTACATTAGGTGTTGTCTGAGGTTCAGCTAAATTGAAATTATGCAGGGAACACTACCGTTGGGTTCATTTAAGAAGAACATTTGACGATTAAAAAAACAGAAAGTGTCCAGGAGGTGAAGTAAAGAAACAGTGCACTCAACCACCGTGCCAAGTGGTAGTAGTAATGTGTACCAAAAAAATGCAAGCAACAAAGGCACCTGCAACAAATATGAGAGAAAGGGAGCTTGTTCAGTGTGGCCAACAAATTTCTCCCTTCTATATGTGCCTAGAAAAAGATATGTAGAATACCGATTTCGACAAAAGATGAACAAAGGGGAGGGAGGGCAGATTGTTAAGATGGAATGCTAAGCGGAAGATGAAGCACATTGTGAACGATAGTCCGATGTTGGTTCCTTGATTTCAACTTTGAGGACAAGGTTGAACTTCAAGAGGATGGTATTGGCAGGCAGGACCTAGAGTAGTTGGTCTAAATAGTGAACTAGTTTGGTGGTTACAAGTTAAAACTGTTACCAATAGGCAATAGGGATTTAGCTTAATTAAAAGCAGAAGGGTAGAGAATGAGCATTCCGATTTGTTTGTTTTGGAAAAAGAGAAACGACTGAGTTGTAAAAGGGGAAACACGTTTAAGGGGAAATGGAGGCAGTGTTTTAAACACCGAAACAGTTGCCAACTCGGTTAGAGCACTAGGTCAATGTTCGCGGAGGGTCACTTTTTAAATCATATGACCTGATCTCTGTCAGAAAAATCTAAAATATACACAACATATAAATTTCATACGTATTAAAATTTATATCATGCCTTAAAAAATTCATTAAAAACACAGTTAATAATTACACAATTAACTATATGTAATTTCTTATAAACATTTCAAATAACTTGGATTGCATAACTACATGTTGCGCTTTTTATACATCCTTATATTAGTGGGTTTGGTTCCCAAGGCTGGACTTTCTTATTATTATTATTACAAAAAGCTCTATATGTGCAGCAGTACTTCATCACTGCGGACATGTATTAGAATAAAAGAGAATTGTGACATCAATTCTTCATCTATTGATTGAAATGAATTGTTGAACTGAGAGTTGGTAATTAAAGTACAGTCATCTTTGAGTTATCCCTCACCCTTGTATCTGCTAGTGCAAGCTGCCTAGAGATGGCTAACTAATCATAGCCATGCTGGCAAGGGAAAGAACTATCTGCTGATACTTATAGAGTACAGCTGAAGATTCTTGAACATATAGATCGCTAACTAAGGTAGTAAAATAATTTGTAATTGCCTATATTCCTTATAAATTCACACATGTTACTGTTACAAGCTAGTACAAGCAGTGATAAGTTCCACTGCCTATACCATGTTGATAGTTTTCAAGATCTGTAGCCAACAACTTTTTTTATTAAATAAAAAAAATGCGCACTGCATTAAACGGAAACCAGAACAGCTCTTACCAGTTTGAACTATTTCGGCCAGTCGAACCGGAAATTTCCTGGTTCAGTGGAATAACTGGTCTATTATACTGACCGGACATGCTATGGGTCTGGTTTCTGGTTAAACCCAACCGACCGGTCCGTTTTTTAAAACTCTGCTTGGAAGCATATTCTCTACTCTCCCTTTTAGATTTTTCTGAATACTTTCTTTTGTGCCTACGTAACAATCTCTCGATAATTACTCAAGATCTGAATTTTATTTGAGGTGGTGAAACCTCACGGTGCCTGCTGAATATAACAAACTTGGATTTCAAATTTATTTTTTTATCCATTTTGAACTTTATTTTGTAAGCATAAAGTATTCTATGCATGTTTATGAAATTTGAAATGCAGGAAAATATGAAATTTGGTGACATTATACTGGAAAATAAGCTGCAAAAATTCAAGCTACCTGAACCTGTTCTGTGTATTGGAGGTTTTCTGCTAGTGGAGCTGTTGGGTAGAGTCAAAAAAGAAAATGGGAATAATTTATTCTACCAAAGGTGTCATTGGTATGTTTCTCAAATCTTCTCTCTTCCTCCTCCCACATGCCCATGCTGAATCTGTGTTTGTTGAGAAGTTTATCCAAATTAATTTTTTCTAGTGGCTTGTCTCTGTTTTAGTGGAGTTTTTTTTTTTTTTTTTTTTTTTTTTAAGAAATGAGGGACTTCATAGGACAAACTATAAAATTTATATAGATGCGACAAAGGAAAAACCCTAAATCTTTTACTCGATAACTACATAGACAAAAATATCTATATTAGTTTTACTCGATAACTATGCTCTCTCATATCTTTCTTCTCCATACTCACTCATAATTACATAATATTATCTTTACAGTCTAAATGTTGTAACAAAAGGTGTTGTAGTAAATTTCATTTTATTTTGCCTGTGCTTTGAGTGATCACTGAAAGATATACAGGATAAAAAGTTGTTCTTGCATTCTATTTGTGCGCTGCTGGACTTTAATGTGCATGAAAACACCATTAGTATCGTATCACACATTTGGAAAAAATTGTCATGTTTGCTTATTTGTTTTTCAACTATGATAAATTGGTTTACTATGGTGCAGCATAACCCAAGTTAAAGTTGTTGGACGACCAATTTCTCCAGCATTTTTTGTGAGGATGCATTCACTAGGAAGATGTAGCTTGAAATATTTACCTAACCAGCACAAGGCACAAGATTCTGGCTGCTGGTCTCTGGGGTTGCTTGATTGATTAATTACAACAACCAAGCTTACAAAGTGGGGTCGGCTGCATGAATCAGGTTGCTTGATAATTAAGTGTAAGAAAAATTTGGCTCACTTTCGAAGAATTAGAACTTTGGGGACTTTATTTTAAATGGAACTATTTTATAATTCACTCTTGTTTGGTGAATGTATTGATTTGGATTTACTATATCATCATTTACATGTTGAATTTGGTTAAATAAAAAGTTGAAACTTGACAATACCAACTTGTTTTGTTTGGTCATTGTAAATGTTTTTACGCACAAATAAGTTTTTCTCAAGCAGACAGTGTGTTTTTCGCAAATTTATTCGCTAAACCTCGAAGTCTGAAACCAATAGGGTTAGGTCTAGCAGAAAGTACCAGTCTCTTAACATGGTGAATCCTGCAATATTTTTTTGGATATAATACGAGACTAATCCTCAACCTCAAGCAGGAAATTCAGATTTGAGAATGAATATCGGTGCAAGAAATAGTAACGGTGATAGATAAATGCAGAGAAATGAGAGAGGGAAGGGAGGGAGGATGCAAACATGACAAAAATGAGTGTGTGATCTTTTTTAACAAGGGAAGAAGGAAAAATGAGATATAGAGGAAGCCTGATTTAAATACCGAAATAGGGAATGACTTGAAGAAAAGAAAATGTTCATATTATAATTTGAAAATTGTTGTTGACACAGGGCTGAAAGGCACATGTAAAAGACGAAAAGCTCCCTCGGCAGTTAACTGTCGAGGAATGAAGAAACCGGCTGTAGTTAACTTCCGAGGAAAACCTCGGCAGTTAACTGCCGATGCGTTTCTGCTACAAACTAGTAGAAGCTCTCTCATCCATTATTACGATCATTTTACCAAAATTTTCCAAATCTCTCTCAAAATCTCTCTAAAAAATCCAACCAAATCCTACCAAATATATTCAACAAAATCACAAGTAAGTAATCATAAAGCTATTAACTTACATTTTAGTTGTCATAAATGTTTTTTTTTTTTTTGAGTTTTTAGTAGATTTAAATTAGTTTAGTTTTTGAGTAGATTTACATCTTATAATTCATTTTAGAGTTGATGTTAGTTGATTAATTTAGTTAAAAGTTTGCATGATGTTTATGTTATAGTTTAGAATTTTAGGGTTATTCTTTATTTTGGTGTTTTATATTTATTTATTTATTTTAGTTTTTAAGTAGATTTACATGTAAGAGTATATGATTTATTTTAAGAGTAGATATAAGTTGAATAATTTTGTTATATTTTACATTATTTTTATGTTTTTTTTAGGTAAAACATTTTAGGGTTATTTTTTTAATTTTTATGTTTTTTTTTTTAATTTTTATTTTTAGGGTTTATGTATAATTTACACTCTAAATGTTTGAACGAGTTTTTCATTGATTGTTTTCAATTTCTTATTGTGTAGATTTGAAACAATGGCCGGGTGGATCGACGTTCATGCATAATTCAACCGCGGAGAACCTCAGAGGTTGAAGGTTCGGTGCCTTGGTGTAACGTTAAGAGGTCTCAAGGATCAACTCAATGAATTCACCCAAGGAGTCAATCCCAGAGACACAAGGAGGGTGAATACGTTCGGTATAAACGTCCAACGCTTGCCTAGGGGAGAGTATCATTCACTTGGGTGGAATTAACGAACGACAAAAACGTGAAGAACATGTTTTGGGAGCACATCATGTTCTAGTGGAAAGATATGTGGGTAACGTTGTTGAGGTCAACTGAAGATATTATCAAGAGTCTGATTCCGCCAGAAGGTCGTGATTAGGTAGGGAAATGCACCTTCCAACTACAACAATTGTCTTCCTCTAGATGGGGTAATTCAAACTTGTTATACGGCAGGACTCAAGCATTCGTCTGGCATTTCTATTGTTCCTTTCAAAAGATTAAATTCTTGTTAGGATGGTTTAAATGAAGGTATTGAAGTGTCAACGAATGTACCTCATTCTTTTGACACTTGAATACCGTCATTTAAACCAAGCCTAACATGAATTTAATCTTTTGAATGGAACAATAGAAATGCCGGATGAATGTTGGAGTCCTGCTGCTTAGCGAGTTTGAATTTACCCTATTTAGAGGTAAGATAATTGTTGTAGTTGGAAGGTATATTTCCGAATGTAATGTAATGAATTTACCACTTTTCGAATTTATTTATTCATTATGCAATTTTTATTCGAATTCACGTTGGACTTAATTAGTGCTTATTCGAATATGCAATTTTTAATCGAAATTATTCAATACGCGACTTTAATCGAAATACGCGATTTTAATCGAAATTATTCAAAACGCGATTTTATTTAAAGTACCATAATGTCAAGCAAAAACAAAAAAAAGTCAAAACAATTAGGCATTAGAAGCCATTACATTCATTCTTCCTCGTCACACAAGTCAATCGGGTTGCCCGCTACGGTCCCTGGGGCACCTTCCTTTGGTTGAGAACCAAAATAGCATGTTCTCCCGCTCCTCCTCAACCTCGACTGATTGTACACCGGCAACTTCGAACCCTTATTTTTTTCGGAACCATCACAAACAATTTCGTGTCATGTCATAGGCGATTTTTCTTTCTTCTTGTCATCACCCTGAATGTTACCCTGGTTCTGATTCTATGACATATCTACATAAAAAAAAACTTGGCGATAAAAACCTAAACTAAACAACAATGCCATAAAATCATAAAATCAAAACCTAAACAATTCTACAACAATTCATCAAAACCTAAACCTAACAATTCAATAAAACTTCTATAACAATTATAACAATTCATAACAACCTAAACCTAAACAATTCTAACCTAAACTATCCTAAAATCATAAAACTTAAACCTAACAATTCTAACAATTCTACCACAAATCGTCAAAACAATAAAACCTAAACATAAATCTAACATATCATAAAATCATAAAATCAATAAAACCTATATAATCGAAATTTAACAAAAATAAAAAACAAACAATTCAACAACAAAACATCAATGCAATAAAATTAAAAGAAATTACTTGTTTTTGTGATTGAAATTGGCTTGGAATGCCTTGAAATGGCTGAAAATCGCACCTAGGAGAACCAAAAACGTAACAATGGAGTTTTGGAAACTCCTATGTCTGTTCTGTTCTTATAAAAAACATCGGCAGTTAACGGCCGAGGTTTTCCTCGGAAGTTAACTGCAACCGGTTTCAATCAAATTCGGCAGTTAACTGTCGAGGGGCATTTGAGTAATTTACTCGTGTTTTTTACCCTTCTCAGATGTGTGAACAACAATTTTCTTATAATTTTGGAAGAAATTTTGGTAACAAAAACTATATTAATGCAGCTACCACACTAGTTTTGGACATTATACCCAAACCTTGCAAAGGATCCATGATCTGTTTATGATCTAAGAACAACTGATACTTGAACTTCATATGCACTCTAGCCACAATCAAAATTTATAAGTTATTTAATCAAAAATCTTACACTTTTCCTGAGTCCTACAACATTGAAGAATTTAGGGTTCATGTTCTATCTTCACTGACTTAGAGAATTGATGGAAAGAAAACCTTTCATGTAATTCTAGAGGTAACAAATGGTTCACTAACATTGATTTGGAGTATGAACAAATGGTAACAACAGATTATTTAATAATATCGGTGTCATGTAAGCTTAGAAATCTCTCTAAGGAATATTATGCTATCATTTATCTTTTATATAATCATGTGCCTAGGTTTATGGTTATTAGGTTGTTTTAGTAGTTTGTAGTTGGTGTATTTTACTTTTGGAATATCAATTGTACTGAACACTTCTGTTGGAGATAGAGTGAATAGAAATTTTGGTCCTCAAATTTGTAAGGACCACTCAATTTAATCCCTAAATTTTGCGAAATTGTAAATTAGTCCCTGAATTTTATAAACGTCGTTCAGTTTCGCCCCTCTGTCAAGTTGGTTCACGAACGGTGCTGACGTGGGGTGTTAACTGCTCACGTGGTGTGCCAAATCATGCCACACAAACAGGGACTGATTTGATATAAAGTGAACAAATCCAAGGATGATTTTGATTGAAATTGAAATAACAGTGTCTTCTCAAGACCATTGTATAACAACTCTTTCTTCCCCAATTTTATAAAGCTCAAACCCTAATTTTACAATTTCCCATTTACAATCCCAAATCCCCAAAATTTCTTCCATAAAACTTGTTAAAATTGAATCTAAAATGATCAAAATTGATGGAGAAGAAAGGCAAGATTGTTGGAGAAGGTTTAGACTATGGTTAAGGTTAAGAAAAGTGGCAATGAAGAGGTTTTGAGGGCAAGGTTGATGGACAAAGTTGACTATTTAGGAAGTGAGTTTAGATTGATTAAATATTTGATAGGAATAATATGCTTGAAGATGAATGTGTTATAACTGTGATATTATTGCAATCAAATTAGTCTTTGAATTATTGTGGAAAACATCAAATCTATCCCTGTATTATATGTAAAACCATCAAATAAATCCGTTGAATTATATATTTAGTAATCAATTTGATCCTTTGTGCATAAATGTCTAGAATCAAAAAATAAGTTGCCAAAAGATCAATAACTTCATGGTTTGTTATCTCCATGTATATAACTACATATATTATTGCAATCTCTAGTTGATTTTTCAATTAATATTTATCATCACGCTTTATCGATCTTTGAAAGTGTACCCTATCACTCAATTAAAGAGTGATAAGATTATTTCTGACTGTTACAAAGGAAGGTTGTTGTTTGATATACTTGATGTTGTATAGGAAGCTACTTGATGTTGTACATGAATGTAGTTTCTCAACAACAACTGTAACAACCCGTTATCCCAAACTTAATGATAATAAATAATAAATAATCAAAGTTAAACACGAACGGGCATGTCACACTACTTTTCAAAATTTCTTAAATAGGATAAAATACTATTTAATTAAAACAACTTGATAAAATATCAAAACATA